>SL_3KL_010_SEDDRAFT_10000093_pt1 | contig 55677 bp, 47 predicted proteins | sample SodLakKL_010_SED_2_FD_10381 | JGI IMG/M metagenome (IMG submission 10381)
CCGGGAAACTTGTCGAACGGCTGGTGGGCCGAGAGCATGTCGTTGTAGGCCGAAACGATGCCGATGTTAGGGCGTTTCATGGCTTTGAGTACGGCCTTATCTTCACCCGATGCGGCAAAGGCATGGGCCAGGTTGCCGCAACTGATCCGGCTGCGGGCCGTGCCTTGGTCGCGCGCCTGGTCGATGCGGGCAAGATAATCCGAGCGCAGGTGCCGGCTGCGTTGGGCAATGCGCTCGGTGACTCTTTTGATGACGGGATTCAGTGCCATGTCAGGGGCTCCAGTAGACCTTGAGGCGATCGCCGGCAGCACGGATCAGGGCTGCGATCGGCAGCTCTTTGGCATCGGCATCGGGACCGGCAGCGGTCTCCAATACCTGGCGCTTGTTTTCGCCGGTGATCAGCAGCATCAGTTCGCGGGTGGCCAGCAGTTTCGACAAGGTCAGGCTGATGCGCGGGAACGGGGCTTCGGGCGGCAGCGGGTCGGGGGTGACGACCAGTGCGCTTTCCCGACTATCGGGGTCAAGCCCCTTGACCAGGACCGGAGAATGCGGAAACAGCGAGGCGAAGTGCCCATCGCCGCCCATGCCCACGATGACCACATCGAATGGATCCGCCAGACCGGCAAGGTTGGAGCGGGCAGTGGCCGGATCCGGCCCGGAGCCGGGCGCATCCGGAACCAGGCCCAGCAGCCGGATGTCGCAACCGATCATCTGCCGGCGGATCTGACCCTGGTTGTTGGCCGCGTGGGCCAGAGGCACCCAGCGTTCATCGGTGGGTACGGCCTCGACCTTCGACCAGTCCAGCGAACATTGGGAAAGCGCGGCATACAGCGGCATCGGCGTGCCGCCGCCGGACAAGGCCATGGCGGCCCGGGATCGGCTGGCCAGTGCTTCCTTCAGACACGTTTCGATGGCTATACCCAGCCCGGCAATCAGGGCATCCCGGTTGTCGAAGTGGTTCCAGTTGATCGTCATGTGTGGGTTCCTTATTCGCGCCAGCTATGGCCGTGGCGCTCGGTCAATGCCACGGCGGCACTCGGACCCCAGGTGCCGGCCGGGTAGTCCCTGGGCTTGAGGTTGGCCTCGTGCCAGCCAGCCACGATATCATCGACCCAGCCCCAGGCGGCCTCGACCTCGTCGCGGCGCACGAACAGGGTGCCGTTGCCTTCCAGGGCATCCAGGTAGAGTCGTTCGTAGGCGCTGCGCCGGCGCTTGTCATCGAAGGCGTTGTGCAGGTCCAGGTCCAGGGCCACCTGCGAGAGCTTGACGCCGTTGCGATCCAGGCCCGGCGTCTTGTTCATCAGGCTCAGTGAAATGCGCTCCTCGGGTTGCAGGCGAATGACCAGGGCGTTGGGCTTCATCTGTGCCTCGGCGGCCGGAAAGATGGAATGCGGCACCGCCCGGAACTGCAGGTAGATTTCGGTCACCCGCCGCGGCATGCGCTTGCCGGTTCTCAAGTAGAACGGCACTCCCGACCAGCGCCAGTTATCGATATGGGCGCGCAGGGCGACAAAAGTTTCCGTGCTGGTTGCCTTGCCGACCTCTTCCAGGTAGCCGGGTACGGCCTGACCGTCGATGGCGCCGGCGGTGTACTGCCCGGCCACGCTGTGGCTGGCCAGGTCACGGCCGGTGATTGGACGAAGTGAACGCAACACCTTGATCTTTTCGTTGTGCACCGCCGCGGGATCGAACTGCGAGGGTGGTTCCATCGCCACCAGGCTGACGAGCTGCAGCAGATGGTTCTGAACCATGTCGCGCATCGCGCCGTACTCGTCGTAATAACCGGCCCGGCCTTCCAGTCCGACTGTTTCGGCCACGGTGATCTGCACCTGCTCGACGTGACGCGCATTCCACAACGGTTCGAACAGCGCATTGCCGAATCGCAATGCCAGCAGATTCTGCACCCCGTCCTTGCCGAGATAATGATCAACCCGGTAGATCTGGTCCTCGGCCAGCACACTGCCGGTACCGTCATTGATCTCGCGCGAGCTGGGCAGGTCATGACCAATCGGTTTTTCCAGCATGACCCGGCAGTTCGAATCGATCAGGTCAGCCCCGGCCAGTCCGTCGCAGATCGTCACGTACCAGCTTGGCGCGGTCGAGAGGTGGTAGAGCACATGCCCGTTTCTGTGTGGATTGATGACCTCGGCCAACCGGGCAAACGAGTCTTGGTCACCCAGATCGATGGACAGGTACTCAACCCGCTCGAGCAGGCGCTTGATCGGCTTGTCACCAGCCTGTTCGCTCGCCTCAAGCGACTTGGCGGCAAGCTCGCGAAAGGCAGCGCTATCCATATCACTGCGCGCGCAGCAGAGAATGTGGAGTTTTTCGGGCAGCAGCCCGTCGGCTTCCAGCCCCAGCAGCGAAGGCAGCAGCATGCGCTGGGCCAGATCACCGGTGGCGCCGAAAATCACCAGCAGGTTGGCGGGTTGGGCTGACATCGATCGACTCCTGAACAATCGTCTCTGAAATGTATGGCCGCTCAGCGGGCATCCTGCATGGCGGGCTGGTTGGCCAGACCCCGCAGATAGTCCTGGTGCGAGGGTTGGCGGGCGACGATCTGGCTGATCGAGGTCCGCACGCCGGCCAGGAATTCGGTCAATTGCTTTTCACTCAGATTGTCGACGACCGGGTGATAGCCGTTCGGTTCGATGCCCTGGCCATTCATGACCGCCACCCAGGATTGCTCGGCGAACAACTCGTACTGGTCGCGGAACACCCGCGCATTGGCGCTGTAGAGGCGGATCTTGTGGGCCAGGGTGTCCGGGATGTCCATCTCGCGGCAATCGATCCAGAAGGGTGAATCGGTGCGCTCGTTGACATGGTAGTGAAGAATGATGAAATCGCGGATCCGCTCAGCTTCCAGCCTGACATCCTCATTGAACTGGTCGACCTCGGCCGGATCGATTTCTCCAGCGGGGAACAGCTTGATGAAGCGAATCAGGCTGTTCTGGATCATGTGGATACTGGTGGATTCCAGCGGTTCGAGAAACCCGCTGGCAAGCCCCAGCGCCAGGCAGTTGCGATTCCATTGCTTGAGCCGGCGGCCGGTTCTGAACCTGATGGTGCGCGGCTCGGTGATGGGCTTGCCGTCGATATGATCCAGCAGCAGTTTGCTCGCCAGCTCGTCGTCCATGTAGTGACTGCAAAAGACGATGCCGTTGCCGACCCGGTGCTGCAAGGGAATCTTCCACTGCCAGCCGGCGCTGCGGGCGGTCGATCGGGTGTGCGGCATGGGCGGGGCGACCGATTCACTTTGCACCGCCACGGCCGAATCCGATCGCAGCCAGCGTGACCAGTCTTCCCAGCCCGTTTTCAGGGTCTGCTCGATCAGCAGGCCGCGAAAGCCGCTACAGTCGATAAAGAAGTCACCTGCCACCACTTGTCCGGATTCCAGTGACACCGACTTGATGAAGCCGCTTTCCGCGTCCTGGTTGACGGTGACCACCTTGCCCTCGGTACGCTTCACACCCAGTTTCTCGCTGTAGGTTCTGAGCATGCGCGCATACAGTCCGGCATCGAAGTGATAGGCATAGTTGGGCTGGCGTTCTCCGTTCTTGCCGAATTTTCCGGCCCGCGACAGTGAAACCTCGACGCTGTACTCGCCCAAATCGCGCGTCTGACCCAGCTTCCTGGCCTTGAGCCAGTAGTGATGGAACTGGGCCGCCCAGGCATCGGTGCCCGGGGGTCCGAAAGGATGGTAGTAGCGATCACCGACGCGCCCCCAGTTGATGAATTCGATGCCCAGCTTGAAGGTGCCGTTGACCGCGGCCAGGAACTCGGCCTCGTCGAGTTCCAGCAGCAAGTGAAAATTCCTGATCGCCGGAATGGTGGCCTCGCCCACTCCCACCGTGCCGATCTGATCCGATTCGATCAGTTCGATTTGACGATGCGAACCGAAGGTCTTGGCCAGCGCCGCCGCGGCCATCCAGCCGGCCGTGCCGCCACCGACGATGACGATGCGATTGAATCCGTTTGCTTCCGACTCACTCATGGACTGGCCCTTTAGCGATTGAGCTTGTTGCGAAGGAAGGTCCGCAGCCTGCGGGCCTGATCCTCGCCCAGTGTGCCCAGCACGCCGCGACTGTGTTCAGGGATGTGCTCGACATGATCCGGGTCGGCGTTGAACACGTAGTGGTCGAAAAGGTGCCGCCAGGCCGCGCGCTGGGACTGCGGCAGATCACGGATATTGAGGATGGCGTGCAGCAGCGCGTCATTGGGTGCGCCCATGTAATCGGGCACCTCGCGCCACCAGTGGTTGATCAGGATGTTGAATGGATCGAGTCCCTGTACGTGATGCCACCACATGCAGGGGATATAGATGGCATCGCCGGGTTCAAGCACGGCTGATCTGGCGTGTTTCAGTGCTTCAGAAAAGCGCGGGTAGCGTTCAAGGTCCGGATCATCGAGATCAACCATGCTGATCTGCTGGCCGGCCGGGGTCAGTTCCATGGGTCCTACGTAGAGATTGGCCAGTTGCTCCGGCGGAAACAGCGTGAAACGGCGTTGTCCGGCGCAGACGCAGGCGATGTTTTCCATGGCATCGTAGTGGGCCGCCACGATGGTGCGGTTGCCGATCCAGATGCGTACCGACGCCCGATGCGAACCGCGCGGCAGGCTGTTCTCGGAGCCAAGTCCCGGCAGGCACAGGTCGATGGCTGATGAGCCCACGTAAATGGTCGGCGGTTGCGGGTCGTCGGCATGTTCGAGCAATTGATCAAGCACCCGGCCGAGTTCGATCCCGGCCTGGTTGAAATTGGTGTCGGTGACATCCTCGTTGTAGAAAATCCGGCCTGCCGTTTCACTGGCGCCGATATAGGCGGTCACCGGCTGACCGCTGTCAAAGCCTTTCAGATATTCAACCGCCGCCGAAGCGGACTCGCGCGCCCTTCTCACCAGCGGCCAGTCCCGCGCCAGACCACGGAATACAACCGGATGGTCGAATTGGCCTACGTGCTCGAACAGGCCCCGGGCGCCGACATCGTGGATTTCGTCGATGGCCTGGACTGCCACGCTCATCTCATCACGCGCCATCGACTGAAGCGATCATGCGGTTCTTGCGCTCGACCAGAACGCCGAGATTCGGCAGCGAGGCCAGCATCATGTAGATATCGCGCAGCCAGCCCTTTTCATGCAGTCTGCCCAGGGTGTCGGCATCGAGCCCGGCCAGTCGTTCCTCGTGAATCGTGTAGAGCCCTTTAAGCGTGTGCCTGGAACCATCATTGAACTCGACATCGAGCTCAAGCGACTCGATCAGGTCCAGCCCTTCCAGCATTTGCGTAAAGGCCTCGCCGGCCGGATGTCCGGCATGAATGGTGGCCAAGAGCGTGTTGATGCGCTCGAGCAGGGGACTGTCTCCACCATGCGGCAGAAACACCGGCTCACCTTGCGACTCGTTGACTGAAGGGTGATCCATGTCGATGTGAACGACCGGCACCTTGACCGGCACGCCGTTGTCCACCTGCTCCTGGAAGCCGATCAGAAAGGGACCGCGCTCGATGGTCATGGGGATCCGCTGGGCCAGCCAGCCCGCATCGTCCAGGTAGAGATTTTCGCGTTCATCGAAGCCGAGCAAAGCGATGATGTCAAAATGGCCGCTGGTCGGGTTGCGGGTGAAAAACAGCGGATACTCGGCCTGCAACGCTCCCAGCTCCACCGTGAATACGCGGGCGACATGGACATCGTAGCCACGTCCCCTGGCATAGGTCCGATCGACCTTGAGGTTCTTGTGGCGTACATTGTCCAGCAATTCATGTCGACTCATGCTGCATTCCCGCGATTGGCCCTGATGGAGTGGTGAGTTTGAGTATCGTGCCCCGGCAGGCCTCGCTCAGCCATCACACCGAGCAGTTGACGATTGTTCGGCAACTGGGCAAGCAAACGTTTGGCCATGCGATCGTTGTCCTCGAACAGGGCCCTGGCCTTTTGAGAGTCGGCCATGGCGCCGGCGCCGATTCTCGGTCGGGTCTCGAAACCCATCCCGTAAAGAATGTACTGGTAGCTGGCCGCCGAGAACACCTCGTCGACCTGGGAGAAATCCCTGGGCGTGGGCGCCTGGAATCGCCACAAGTCCAGCAGCTCGGCCAGGCTGTCGGGGATGGTTTCGGACTTGCGGTTATCCAGCCAGTAGGCCGAATCCTCGCGCCGGCTCAGCACATAATGGAGCTTGAGAAAATCGATGATGCGTTCCCAGCGGTAAGTAAACCGGGTATTGAAACGCTTGGCGGCGATATCCATGACCTGGCGATTGACCGGCAATTCATCGACCAGCATGGTGGCGGCCAACTCGACCATCACCAGCGCGCTGGCCTCCAGCGGTTCGATGAATCCGGCCGACATGCCAATAGCCAGGCAATTGCGATGCCAGAACCGCTCCCTGTAGCCTGGTCTGAATGACAGCTTTCTCAAATCCACGGAATCGGCATCGATGCTCGAGGTTTCCCCCAGGTAACGCCGAAGCACCTGCTCGGCCTGCTCGTCGTCGGAGTGTTGGCTGGAGTAAACGTAGCCGACGCCGCGACGCGAGGACAGGGCGATGTCCCAGACCCAGCCGGCCGCTTGCGCGGTCGAATTGGTCTGAGAGGCGATCGGGCCTTGAGGATCATCATGCGGGATCTGCACCGCCAGCGCGGAATCATTGAACAGGATGTCCTTGCGTTCGATGAAGGGGATCTGGTAGTGACGACCCAGCAGCAGCGAGGCCGTCCCGGTACAGTCGATGAACAGATCGGCCTCGATCTCGCCGTTGCGCTCGGTGGTCAGGGAGCGGATGTCACCGTCCGGCTCGCCATTGACGAGATTGACGTGGTCGATGATGTGCCTGACCCCCAACACTCCAGTGCAATGTTCGGCCAGCAGCATGGCGAATTTGCCGGCATCCAGGTGATAACCATAATTGAGCACGTGCGCGTATTCGGGCGTCTCAGCCTGCTTGGGCGCCAGGTTGCGATCACATGCCTTGGCCTGTGGCGTCATTCGTTCGGCAAAGCTGATTCGGTCACGGCACTCAAGCCAGGCCGGAATGGTATTGATCAATGGATAGCCGGCCGGCGGCGAGAATGGATGGTAATAGATGTCATCGGCCGCGCCATGGGTCCAACGAACAAAGCGAGTACCCTGTTTGAATGAAGCCGAACAGGCCTCGACGAAACGGCTTTCGGAAATGCCCATTCTGTGCAAGGTCGTTCGCATCGTCGGCCAGGTGCCCTCGCCCACGCCGATGATGTTGACATCGGGGGATTCGATCAGGGTGACTTCAATACCACCTGGTTTGATCTGCCCGTGTTCGGCAGCCAGCAGCCCGGCGGTGATCCAGCCGGCGCTGCCGCCACCAACGATGACAACCCTGGTAACCGTATTTTGATTCGTGTTAGTCATAAAAAGAAGCCGCTGTTGCCAGCGGCTTTAAAAAAGTGGTCGTCGCTGGAATCGATCAGAATCTCCATCGGGCCCCGAGATTGTAACGCGCCCCGTACTGGTTGCCCGCAATCAACTGCTCGGGATAGCGAACGTAGACCCGCTGGGTTTCCTCGGTCACGTTGAGTCCTTCCAGGAAAATCGACAGGTTGTCGGTCGCATGCCAGGTGAAGTTGATATCCAGCTGGCCATAGTCCTCGATAAATACTGGAGAGTCGAACTGATCAAAACCGGCGAGGAATTCATCGCGCCAGTTCCATGCAACTCGGGTCGAGATATGATCATTTTCAAAAAACGCAATCAAATTATAAGAGTCACTCAACCCGGGCAATGCGAATTGCCGGTCGACCACATCCCGGTCGGCACTGACATCGCCGGAGACAAAGGTCGCATTGGCCTGCACGCCGAAGCCCGAATCTCCAAACATGTGCTGCCACTGCAACTCCCAACCCCAGACCCGACCCTGCTCAAGGTTTTCTGTAGTGGATACATTCCACTCGATCAGCGGGTCACCGGGTTCGGCTCTGACCGGCGTGGTGGGGTCAACGCCCAGGTTTTCATTGATGCGTGCAAAGATGTTGGCGTTGGTCAGTGGAATGCCTTCGGCAGCCAACTGCTCACGAGCCAGGTTGGCCTGGGCGCCATTGAACGGGTCGAGCAACCCATCGAAGGTCTCACGCACCGTGGTCGAGACAATGAAACGGTCGACATGCTTGCGGAAGTGACCGATCGAGGCGTAACTGCCCGGTGCGTAATACCATTCCAGGGACAGATCGAAATTATCCGAAATGTACGGTAACAACTCGGGGTTGCCGGAACTGGCTTCCCGGTTCTGTGGATTCGGATTGCCCACGAACGAACGAACCGGGCTCAAGGCGCCGATTGGAGGCCGGGCCAGGGTGCGGCTGTAGGAGAAACGGCCAATCAGATCATCCTGGATGCTCAAATCAAAATCAAGACTGGGCAGAATCTCGAGGTTACTACTCTTGGAGGTCACGAAAGTAGGCTCACCGAAAACAGTGACGAACTCGTCACCACCGACCCAGATGACCTCCTCTGCCTGCACCTCATTGCCAGTGGACTTGACGCGCGTTTCCTCAACCCGAAGCCCGATGCGGCCGTTGAGCGGCATTCCGGCGATCCGGTCCTGGAAATTCACCTGGAAATAGCCGGCAGTGATGTCTTCCGTGACCCCGGCGCCGCTGGCGTTGCCCATTGGACCGGGCCAGAAGAAGCCGCGCTCTCCCGAGGGGTTCTGGAAATCAGACCCCCATGATGGCCAGTAAACGTCATTACACAGCGGATCGCCGGACGAGAAACAGTCCAGTGATTCGTAGATATCGACGATGGTCTCGAACGGCAACACGAAGTAGCGGTCGATTGGAAAGTCGCCACTGTTGGAGAAATGGGACAGCAGGTTGCCGAATCCGGCCTCCTCCCACAGTTCGTCGGGCCAGTACTGGGCGGAGGTCAGCCAGAAGCCGGCCGGCAGCAGACCGGAGAAGGCATTGCGGTTGACGAATTTTTGTTCGGTGTAGCTCAGGCCGAAATCCACGCTGGTGATGGCGCGTGCATCGGGCAGGTCCCAATTGCCGCCAAGCTGGAACTGGAGTATGTCATTGACATTGTCGACATCGAATGCCTGGCCAAACAGTGAACCCATGTCGCTGCGGCGCAGGAAGTCCAGGGGCTCGCCGGTTTCGGTATCGCGGAACGTTGCCCCCCAGATCGGGATCCCCCCCCGTGAGTAGGATGCAAATTTTTCATCAATGGTGGCCGTGAACGGGCCTGCGCCCGGCACGAATCCGCACCAGTCACAAAAGGTATTGCCAACGATGAGGTTGGCTGAACTGCCCGGAATGCCATTACCCAGACCGCCGCCTTTCAGGGTTGAAGAGGAGTCGTGTGCATCGAAATTGAATTGCAGGCTTTCAGTCGCCTGCCAGGCCACGTTGAACCCCAGGGATTCATTTTCCTTGATCGTGTGGTCACGCGCCACATTGATGGCGTAATCGCCGCCGACCTGGGTGACATTGGTCACGGTGCCGCGCTCATTGACGGTCGCTGTGACATTGGGATTGGCGAACCAGATGCCAAAACTGTTCTGGTCTCTCTGGAAGTCCAGTTCGGAGTAGGTATAGTCCAGAGTCATGCGCAACTGACTTGAGGGCTGCCATTGCAGGGCGAGCTGGGCGTTTTTGCGGGTACGGGAGATATCCGCAAAGCCATAACCGGCATCCTGTGGATGCCACCAGATGCCATCTTCACGCTGATTGTTGTTGATGACCTCGCCACCCTCGAGGCCGTAGTTGGGAATCCAGCTATCGACTGATGCAAACTCCTCGCGGTTATCACGCTCCTCGTAAGCGGCGGTGACCAGAATACCGAAGGTGTCGTCGGCAAAGGTCTGGCTGTAAATTGCGGCAATCTCGGGGGTATACCGATCCAGTCCGCCCAGGTCACCGTCCTTGGCCGAGGTTTCATGCACCACCTTGCCGATCAGTGCACCCTGAAAACCCGGGTTCTCGAGAGGGCGTGCCGTGATCATGTTGACCGTGGCGCCGATGCCGCCGGTGGGAAGATCGGCGCGTCCGGTCTTGATGACTTCCACGGCCGCGATTCCCGGAGAGGCGATGTCCAGGAAATCGAACGAGCGCCCGCCCTGAGTCGGCATCGAACGGCCATTGAGGGTGACCAGGTTGAACTCGGGACCGAAGCCGCGCACGGTGATCTGAGAGCCCTCATTGTTGGTGCGGCTGATCGAGATTCCGGGCACGCGCTGCAGCGCTTCGGCCAGGTTCTGGTCGGGTAACTTGCCGATGTCCTCGGATACGATGGCGTCCACGAAACCGACTGCGTCGCGCTTGCGATCCATGGCGCGTTCCAGGGAACCCCGGACGCCGACAACCATGATTCGGTCAAGATCTTGATCGTCCCGGTCTTCTACAGCCTCGGGGGACCGTTCTGGATCATCGGAATCGTCCTGAGCGTAAACCGTTGTCATGGAGCAGGTGCCGAGCGCCAATGCCACGGCGATAGCCAGCGGTGTCTTGCGGGGTGAAATTGAATTCATGGGTACTCCCTAGTTCAAGCCCGGAGTCTCGCGTTTCGCGTCAGCGGTCGTCGAGTCGAGCTGTGTGGTCATTGTGTGGATCAAGGTCTATTCCGGTCAATTTTCAAAATTAGATTGACAGCGCTAACTTTTTTGGTGTTATAAATGAACCTGACAGCGTTGTCAACCGCTACTGCATCAAGAACTCCGAGAAATCGGTTTTCGCCCCCCGGATCCCGGACAAGTGCCGAAATCAGTGCCAACATCGGTTGACCGCCGTTTCGTTTGCGGGCATTCTGCCGAACGCGAGCAAAATGCCGGGCCGGCACGGCCATGATCGCGGCCTCGGGTTTCAACCCGGTCCGCACGGGAAGGAATTGCCGAGACTCGATCAACATGTCCAAATCGACCATTAATGATGTAGCCAGACTAGCGGGTGTCTCCATCAAGACGGTCTCGCGTGTCGTCAATCGTGAAGCCGGCGTGCGTGACGCCACCCGTGAGAAAGTCGAGAAGGCCATTGCGGAGCTCAATTACTGGCCGAACCAGTCCGCGCGTGACCTTGCCGCTTCCAAGGCTCACCTGATTTGCCTGGTCTACGATGACCCCAGCGCCTATCGGCTACCGTCAGCCGGCTACATAATCCGATTGCAGGAGGGGGTGCTCAGGGTGTGCCGAAGTCATGGTTACGAGTTGCTGATTCATCCTTGCAATTACCGTGACCGGCAAGTCGGTGATGAATTAAAGGTCTTGATTCACCGCGCCCGACCTGCCGGCGTAGTACTGGCTGCTCCGCTGTCCAATTTTCCGAAGATTGTCAAAGCCATCTCCGCCACGGGAACGCCATTCGTGCGTCTATCACCTGGGCAAAAACTGACCGGTGAGCGGGTGGTGGCCTCCAATGACCGTGCATTCGCGGCCGAGATGACCTGCTACCTGGCTTCGCTGGGCCATCGCCGGATCGCCTTTATTACCGGTCACCCCAAGCACAAGGCCGTCGGTCATCGCTTTGACGGCTACCGGGATGGTCTGAAGCGCAGCGGTCTCGAATTCTCCGAGCGACTGGTCATGGCCGGTGACAACTCCTTTGGTTCGGGTGAGGCGGCCGCCATGACTCTTTTGCAGCGCAAACAGCGCCCGACCGCCGTCTTCGCAGCCAATGACGATATGGCCGTGGGGGTTTTGCGGGTGGCCAGTCGCTTGGGTATCCCGGTTCCGGAACAGTTGTCGGTGGCCGGCTGCGACGATATCACTCTGGCCGAACAAGTCCATCCGGCACTGACTACCATCCGCCAGCCGTTTTCAACCATGGCCGAAAGAGCATCCCTGATGCTGGTCAAAGGCACCGAAGAAAGCGAGAAGCCGAATGGCACCGTCGTGGTGCCCGGAACCCTCAAAATTCGCGAATCTACCGGGCCTGCACCCTGACTCGGATGTGTTCGAATATCTCGATACACCCAAGGCTGGATCTTATGGGGGCTGGGCGACGAGTCGCCTTGCCCGGTGCTTCTCCAAACCCCCATCCTGTTTGTACAGCGACAGCGAGCCCGGGAACGGGACTGAAGACTTCGTGGTGAACTTCGGTGCCCCGCCTGTCAATGACTATTTCAGGACCTTCTTAGGGGTGCGGTCGACGAAAAACAGGCCCCAGTGTTTTTCGGCATCCAGCGGGTCGTCGGGATTGCCTTTCCAGGGTTCGTCGAAGGCGGCGAAGAAGAAGACCGTGGTGTTGGTCAGTCTGGCCCACTGGTCGATTTCGCGGAAGTAGCGTAGTTGGGCGGTCGCATTGGCGCGCTCGCCGAATTGGCTGGCCGTGGTGGCCCAGCCGGCCTCCAGGATCGCCAGGGCTTTTTCGGGGAATGCCCGATGCACCGCCATCATGTTCTCGACGGTATACGACAGGCCTTCATCGATGCTTCGCCCTTCCCAGACTGGGTAAGTGTGAACGCCCAGGAAATCGAGTTCCCGCGCCAGGGGCGCGCCCTCGCGGATCCACCATTCGTAGTTCTCGGCCACGGTCACCGGCTGTTCAATGGCCTCGCGCACCTGCCTGACGTAGGCAATGACCTGGTCCAGCTCGACCAGATGGTCGGTCCAGTCCACCAGCGCCTCGTTGCCGACGTTGACCGCCACCACGATGTCGTCGAACTCGCGCGCCAGATCAATGCCCCGCTGGATCTCGACCTGGTTTTCAGTGACGTTCACGGCCAGCTCATCATCCGGGATGGGTTCGTCCAGCCACGGACAGCCTTCATGATTGCTCAGCTCGGCGCGTAACCAGATGCCCAGCAGCACGCGGATCGGCAGGTCATGTTCGCGGATCAGTTCCAGGGTGGTGCGGGACTTCTCACCCGAGTCGTACATCCGAATCAGCCCGAAGCCGTGTTCGATGAGCAGATTCAAGTCCTCGAGAATTTCTTCCCGACTCGGGTTGACCGCCCCCTCCCCCCGATCCGGGTGCTGGCCCTCGCGAAACCCGGAATAGGCCACCGCCATGACTTCACCGGCCACCAGCGCATCGGCTGACTGCCGGTATCCGTGTTCGACAAGGATGGGAATGTTGCCATGGGCGGCGCGATTGTTGCGGTCGGTGGCATAGGCAAACAGCCGGTAGGCGCCGCGCTCGGGCACGACCACTTCGGTCACCGGAGACTGCGGATCGGCAATGATGCCGTCGAGACTGGGAATGGGTTTTTCGAAATCGCCGCCGACCTGGGTGGCGTCACTTTCCGGCTTGATTTCCCAACGGAAGGCCAGTTCGTCGTCGCTGCCGGAAGCGACATCAAATGCCGCCTCGTAGGACTCACCGGCCAGAATCATCACGTTGTCTCTCGGGCCCTGATCATTGAGCGTGATGGCTTGAACCCGCGGGGCCCGCTCGGCAGGCCACTGACCGGTCCAGATCTGATCCAGCACATCGATGGCCTCGGTCTGCTCGCCGCGCTCGGTCAGCAGGCTGAACCAGGTCGGGGTGCGTTCCTGCTTCTGTCCCCATAAAAAGGCATACGACCCGATCAACTGCTCGGCCAGCGGCGCCATGATTTCGTTGTACGCGCGCCAATAGACATCGGCCTTTTCGGAGCTGGTCAACTCCACCGGCGCGCCCCAGGTGGTTTGTTCCATCTCCCACCAGCCGAGCGTGCCCCACTCGGTAATCATGAAGGGCTGATCGAAACCGACGCGGTCGAGATGCTCGACCAACTCGAAGATTCTGCCATAGTGCTGGAAGCTGACGAAATCCAGGTCCGGCGCGCGTTCCAGCACGGCCCGAACAACCTCTTCCGAGGAACCGGCCAGCGCGGTGGTGGCCGGATGGTTGGAGTCGACCTCGTGGATCATGCGGGCCACATCGTTGACGGCGTTCCAGACCTTCGGGTTGGTGTAGCCGTGGTTGAGTTCGTTGCCGATGATCCAGAACAGCAGTGCCGGGTGATCACGTAAACGTTTCACTTCGCCGCGCATCGTCTCCAGTTGCTCGGCCACTGCCTCGGCATCGCTGTAGTCGAAGCCATGGCGTTCGGCCTGCATCGGCAGGGTCAGGGCCACGGTGACGCCGTGCTCGTAAGCGCTATCGAGCAGGCTCATCATGTCGCCCTCGTCATCGGCGGTGGTCCAGGTGCGAATCGAGTTGCCGCCGCGTGCGGTCAGGGCGGCAAAATCATCGGCCACCATGCCGACGCCGTGTATCTCGTACGGCTCACCATCGCGGAGCAACTGGTAGCCCGAGTCGGATCGAACGATTTCGACCGTGGCAGGCGGTGCGCGATCCTCCGACGCAGGCGCACAGGCCGACAAGACGAATACGGCGCTCAGCGCCGCGACAATGATGAGCAGTTTCAGGACAGGAGCTAACATGGGAATTTGCATGGTGTGCACTTGCTTGTGAAGAACGATAATCAGTCGTCGGACTCGCGATCGGATAGCAACTGAAATTCGGTGCCCAGCGAGGTCTCGGAGCTGCCGCCGACCCAGACCTGGAACAGGCCCGGTTCGACGATCCACTCGTTGTTGCGACCCCAGAATTTCAGCATATCGCTGTGCAGGTCAAACGCGACGGTTTGCATTTGCCCCGGCTCCAGGTGAACGCGCTTGAAGCCCTTGAGCTCGCGAACCGGGCGGGTGAGGCTGGCGACCGGGTCGCACAGGTAGAGCTGGACGACTTCATCGGCGGCGATCCGACCGGTGTTTTTCAGATCCACGCTCACGGTCAACGAGCCGCCGATCGGGATCGTGGCTGCGCTGGTGCGCAGGTTGTCGTATTCAAAGCGCGTGTAGGACAAGCCGTGACCGAAGGCGAACAATGGGGTGTAATGCGTATCGAGATGAAAGGCCGTCATGCCCAGCGAGGTCTGCGGGGCTCGGACCGGGATGTCGTCGATATGCACGATGGAGTCTGGCCCCGGCGGCTTGCCGCCGCGTTTCTGGTTGTAATAGATCGGGATCTGTCCGACCACGCGCGGGAAGGTGACCGGCAGCTTGCCCGATGGTGATTCGATGCCGAAAAGCAGATCGGCAATGGCCGGCCCGCCCATGCTGCCGGGGTGCCAGGCATAAAGAATGGCGTCGACATCATCAACAATGTTGGACAGCGTCAGCGGCCGCCCGGCCAGAATCACGGCGACGACCGGCTTGCCGGCCTGGCGGATACGCCGGACCAGCTCGGCCTGGGCGCCGGGCAAATCAATATCGGCGCGCGAATGGGCTTCGCCGGACAGGATCGACTCCTCACCCAGAAACAGAATGCTGATATCGGATTCACGAGCCGCAGCGAGCGCTGAATCGAAAGCGGAAGTATCACGGCTCCTGCTTGTTTCCATGGCCGGTACGTGGCGGATCTGGATCGAATCACCCACCAGGGCCCGGATACCCTGAACGGCGCTGACACTCAGGTCCGGGTCACCATCGAAAATCCAGGTACCCAGTTGTTCGTAGGGCGCATCGGCCAGCGGACCGATGACGGCGACTGAAGCGATCCGTTCACTGTCAAGCGGCAAGACTTCATCGTCATTCTTGAGTAACACCATGCTCTGCGTGGCCGCCTTTCTGGCAATCTCGAACGCACGCCCGCGAACGTCTTTGGCTCTTTCATCACGGGCGTCGGTATAGGGTTGGTCGAAGAGGCCCAGTTGAAACTTGATCCTGAGGATGCGGGTCACGGCCGCGTCAATCGCCTCGACCGACAGCTTGCCGCTGTTGACCAGGTCGGCCAGGTGACGGTAGGTATCGGTGGCCATTTCCATATCGACCCCGGCCGCGGCTGCCGCCAGCGCCGCTCCGCGGTCATCGGCGGTCAGCCCATGGGTGGTCAGTTCCGGAATGGACGCCCAGTCGCTGACCACGAAACCTTCATAATCCCACTCCTCGCGCAGCACTTGTTTGAGCAGAAAACCATTGGCGGTGGCCGGCAATCCGTCAATATCACTGAACGAGGTCATCAGCGAGGCGACCCCGGCATCGATGCAGGACTTGAACGGCGGCAGGTAGACGTTGCGCAACTCGTTTTCGGGGATGTTGGTGGTGGCGTAATCGCGACCACTCTCCGAGGCGCCGTAGCCGGCAAAGTGCTTGGCGCAAGCGGCAATGGCATCGGGTGCGGCCAGATTCTTGCCCTGAAAACCCTCGACCATGGCCACGGCCAGTTCAGCGGTCAGGAACGGGTCTTCGCCCAGGCTCTCTGCGATGCGGCCCCAACGCGGATCACGCGATATATCCACCATCGGGGCATAGGTCCAGTTGACGCCGGTTGCCGAGGCTTCCTCGGCTGCTGCACGCGCCGCGTCGCGAACGATGTCCGGATTGAAACTGGCCGCCTGGCCCAGCGGAATCGGCATGACCGTCTGAAAGCCGTGAATGACGTCCCGCCCCACCAGCAAGGGAATGCCCAGGCGCGACTCCTCGACAGCAATGCGTTGCAGTTCATTGACCGTGTCGCGGTCGATCACGTTGATGACCGAGCCGATGCCGCCGTTACGCAGTAGATCGCCGAGTACTTCGGGCGCCGGACCTTCGTCGGGCTGTCCCAGCATCATCTGCCCGATCTTTTCTTCCAGCGACATTTGCTCTAGCAGGGATGCAATGCGCTGGTCATGGTGATGCCCACGATCCCCGTCGCGACCTTCCCGGCCGTCCGGTTTCTTCTCGATCAGATTGCTTGACATGATTGTTGGTGTCTCGGAAAGGTTACGGCCGCCTTCGACATATGCCGATCGTCAGCCACATGTCCAGGGGTTGTTGTTGTCTGTGGTGACCGGAACGTATTCTGGCAATAGTTGACAACGCTGTCAAATCCTGCCCGATGGAACTTGTGGTGAATGCAAACCCCCATCATCTCAAGCAGCCTCGACCTCGGGCTTGCCGCGTCGACGCTCGAGCATCTCACGCACCTTGTAGGCGGTGTCTTCGGAAATGGGGAAGGTCGCGATCGCCCAGATTGCAATCAGCGAGGCAATCGCCGGCAGGAATGCATCGAAGGCGCGCATCAGCACGATGGCCCGCTCGCTCTGCTCCGAACCCAAGGCCACATCGAAGCCGGTCGCCTCGAGCAGGAACCCGCCGGCCGCGATCGCAGCAGCCATGCCGAGCTTGACCACCCACCAGAAGATCGAGCCATACATGCCCTCGCGCCGCTGGCCTGTCTCGAGTTCATCGGTATCGACGACATCGGCAATCATCGATGGGATCAGCGTGAACAGCCCACCCAGGCCGAAGGCGATCAGCGGCGCAGGCAGCAGCACCAGCCAGGGGTAATCGGGGTTGTAGCAGAACCACTTGAGCACGAAGCCAATAATTGAAACGCCGATGGCGACAAAGAAAGCATGGCGCTTGCCGATGCGGGTGCCCAGCCAGGTGACCAGGACAATGACCACGAAGGTCGAGAGCGATTGCAGGGTGCCGGCATAGCCGGCATAACGGGCGCCCTCGACGGTGTCGCCACCCATGACGTAATAGATGATGACATAGAACTGGAAGGCCGCCACCATGATGAAGCCGTTAAACACCAGAAAGGTGGCGGCACACAGCTTGAGAAACGGCCTGGACTTGAGCGTGATCAGAAAACCCTTGAAAAATTCCGTGATGTTGCGCCACAGGATTGTCGCCATCCGTGCTCTGGCGATCGCACCGGAACTACCCGGCTCGGTGGCAATGGCCTTATAGCGCTCGCGCAGAAAGATCGCCGGAATGATGCCGACGCAAATGGTGACCACGCCGATGATGATCGCCAGTCCGGCCGCACCATCGGTCATGTCATCAAAAAAGCGCTCGTGCTGCATGAACAGCAAGAACCACGGTGAGACCAAGTAGACGGTCTGCCCGATGAAATTCTGCACCCCCATCAGCCGGGTCCGTTCGTGGTAATCGGGGGTCAGCTCGTAACCCAGCGCCACCCAGGGCGTGGCGAAGATGGTGTAGCCCAGGTAGAAAATGAACGAGCCGACCAGGAAGTACCAGAAATACCAGGTCTCGGTCTTGCCCGGCGGCATTTGCCACAGCAGCGCGAATACCAGCCCGGCCATAATGGCGCCAACGAAGATATACGGCCGCCGCCGCCCCCAGCGCGAGCGTGTGTTGTCGGAGATGAAGCCCACCAGCGGGTCGGTGATGGCATCGGTCAGCCGCGGCAGCGCACCGAGCAGGCCGACAATGGCCGGATTCATACCGAAACCCAGGTTGAGCACGATCATCATGCCGCCGATGGCCGCGGCCAGCATGTTGTTGACAAAGGCGCCGGCCCCGTAGATCAGCTTGTGGCTGAACGGAACCCGGTCCTCCGGTGCGGTGGTGTGTGCCTGGTCCGGACTCATACGCGACTGGCCGCGGCAGCAGTTTTTCTGTTCAACGGCATGGCCTCGATGCCACTGACCTTTTCATCCGACAGGCGATAGAACAGCAACACCATGACGTTCAGAATGGCGAATACGTTGGTGTAGTAGTAGAACAGAAAGATGTTGAAGATCTGGAAATAGAAGTTCGAGGCGGTATCGCCCAGTCCGTAGCCCAGTCGTTCTCGAAAGCCAAGTCTGTGGTCGTTTGGCGAGTACACCTGACCGCCTTGTTCTGGTTTGGCTGGCTAGATTGACCCAAAATGATAGCGCTGTCAAAAAAAATTGTGAGCCGATCTGCAATCTTCCATCAGCGCAAGGCGCTTCGTGAGGTGGGGGAAGACGGGAGACGGGGGAAGAGAGACAGAGGTCGGAGGTCGGTGGTCGGTAGTCGGTGGTCGGTGGTCGGAAGTCCGAGGTCGGTGGTAAGTGGGCTCGGAGAGAGCGGCAGGCTCGGCCGTCGGCCACGTAGGGCCGACCCACAATCCTTGCTCCTTGCTCCTTGGGCCTTGAGCCTTGAGCCTTGCTCCTTTACCGGAACCCTGAACCCTGAACCCTGAACCCTGACCCCTTAAACCGTAAACCGAGCCCTTAGGAGTCAGGGGTTATTGGAAAAGACTAGGGCTTGCCTGGAGTTCAGAGTATGGGTTATCATTGTCCGGATTTGCCGAGCCTTGATGCCGGTGAAGTCAAATACACACGCTGATTGACACGTACCGCGGGGTTGCCCGGGGTGACCGAATCGGGAGTCCGATTCGCTATCCTCAAGGGTTCGCAGGTACAGAATCAGCGGAGGCCCAAACCCCGGACAAAGCGCTCTGACCAATCGGCCCAGAAGCCGTCGGCGTGATGTCCACATGCAAGGAAAGGAATACAAAATGCCCAACGTCAATATGCGCCAGATGCTTGAAGCCGGCGTGCACTTCGGACACCAGACCCGCTACTGGAACCCGAAGATGGAACCCTACATCTTCGGCGCTCGTGGCAAGATCCACATCATCAACCTCGAAAAGACCCTGCCGCTACTCAAGGAATCACTGGATTTCTTGAGTCGCATGGCCAGCCGTCGCGGCACCATCATGTTTGTAGGCACCAAGCGCGCCGCCAGCCAGTCCATTGCCGAGGAAGCCCAGCGCTGCAACAGCCCTTACGTTTCGCATCGCTGGCTGGGCGGCATGCTGACCAATTTCCGTACCGTGCGCCAGTCCATCAACCGCCTCAAGGAACTCGAGCAGATGTCCGAAGACGGCAGTTTCGAGCGGCTGGTCAAGAAGGAAGTCCTGCAGCTGACCCGCGAGCGCGACAAGCTCGAGCGCAGCCTGGGCGGAATCAAGGACATGAATGCACTGCCGGACGCCATTTTCGTGGTCGATGTCGGGCACGAATCCATTGCCGTGGCCGAAGCCCGCAAGCTCAAGATTCCGGTCGTGGCCGTGGTTGACACCAATCATTCCCCGGAAAACATCGACTACGTGATTCCGGGTAATGACGATGCCATTCGCTCGATCCGTCTGTATGCCCAGCTGGCGGCCGACGCCATTCTCGAAGGCCGCGCATCGGTTCCGACCGTGGGCGGTGAGGACGATGACGAATTCGTCGAGCTGGATGCCGACGGCAACCCGATCGAGAAGCCGACTGAAAAGCCCGATGGCGCCTCACGCAAGACGGCCAAGAAAAAGACTGCGACCCGCGTGACCAAGAAGACGGCCAAGAAAAAGACCGCCACCAAGAGCGCCGAGAAGGATGACGGCGAGCCGACCGAGCCTGCTACCGAAGACAGCAGCGAAGCGGAAGCTCCCAAGGCTGAAGCGGAGGCTTCCGTGAACGAGGCGGAAGAGGTCAAGGCCGAAGCTGAAACGAAGGTGACCAAGAAAAAAGCCACCAAGAAGAAGGCGGCCAAGAAAAAAGCCGCCAAGAAGAAAACAGCGGCCAAGTCCGACGATTGACGAACCCGGCGCCGAATGTGGATGCAGACGGCGCCCGGTTCCTGACGATGACAATCAACCCAAGTCTGTTTTTTTGAGGAATTCTGATCCAATGAGCATTACCGCAGCACAAGTCAAGGAACTCCGCGAGCGCACCGGCGCCGGCATGATGGAATGCAAGAAGGCCCTGGTCGAAACCAATGGCGACATGGATGCCGCCCTGGAGCACCTGCGCAAGTCCGGCCTGGCCAAGGCTGACAAGAAGGCCGGCCGAGTGGCTGCCGAAGGCGCCATCGTCCATGCCAGCGAAGGCGCACGTGCCGTGCTGGTGGAAGTCAACTGCGAAACCGATTTCGTGGCCAAGGACAACAATTTCCGCAGCTTCGCCGAGGAAGTGGCCGGCCTGGCGCTCTCGGCCGCTGATATCGATGCCCTCAATGGCATGGCCATGTCCGGTGGCGACAGTGTCGAAGACACCCGCCAGCAGCTGGTTGCCAAGATCGGTGAAAACGTGCAGGTACGCCGCCTGGCCCACCTCGATGCCGGAGACGGCGCCATCGGCACCTATATTCACGGGGGGCGAATCGGGGTGATGGTTGCCCTGACCGGCGGCGACGAGGATCTGGCACGCGACATCGCCATGCATGTCGCGGCGCTGAATCCCGACTACCGCGACGCCTCCGATGTGCCGGAAGATGTGCTTGCCAAAGAGCGTGAAATCCTGATCGCCCAGGCAGCCGACAGCGGCAAGCCGGCCGATATTGTCGAAAAAATGGTCACCGGTCGCCTGAACAAGCGCCTGGCCGAGATCACCCTGACCGGCCAGCCTTTCGTCAAGGATGGCGACATTACCGTGGGTAAGCTGCTCAAGCAGAAGGGCGCCTCGGTCAGCGCCTTTGTGCGTCTGGAAGTCGGCGAAGGCATCGAGAAGGAAGAAAGCGATTTCGCCGCCGAAGTCATGCAGCAGGCACGCGGCGGCTGATCATCTTCGGACCGAACTCGCTCAGCAGGGAGTCAACGCCATGACGAAACCGGCATTCCAGCGAATTCTGCTCAAGATCAGTGGCGAAGCGCTGCTGGGCGAGATGGATTACGGCATTGACCCCAAGGTCAGCTCGCGGATCGCCCGCGAGGTGGCCGAGGTGATCGATAGCGGCGTACAGATCGGCATCGTCATCGGAGGCGGCAACATCTTCCGCGGCGCAGGCCTGGCCGCCTCCGGTATTGACCGGGTGACCGGCGACCACATGGGCATGCTGGCCACGGTGATGAATGCGCTGGCCCTGCAGGATGCCCTGGAGCGGGCCGGTGTCACGACCCGGGTGATGTCGGCCGTGTCGGTGCGCGAGGTCTGCGAAGATTACATCCGCCGGCGCGCCATCCGGCACCTTGAAAAAGGTCGCGCGGTCATCTTTGCCGCCGGCACCGGCAACCCATTCTTCACAACCGATTCAGCGGCCAGTCTCCGGGCCATCGAAATCGGTGCCGACTTGATGATCAAGGCGACCAAGGTCGACGGCATTTACTCGGCAGATCCGAAGATTGACAGTCAGGCTGAACGCTATCGGCACATCGGGTACGATGAAGTCATCGAGCGCAAACTGGCTGTCATGGACACCAACGCCATCGTCCTGTGTCGCGATCAGTCCATGCCGATTCGAATCTTTGATCTGAACCAGGCCGGCGACCTGTCCCGATTGATCAACGGCGAGGAAATCGGCACACTGGTCAGTTGATCGCGTGCCCGGGGCCGTCGTGATGTGCGCCGGGCAGACGGTAAGGCTACAATCCGCGGCCAGGGTTTCCCCATATCAACGAGGTGGTTCATGCTCAACGAAGTCAAGAAAGACGCCGACACACGGATGAACAAAAGCATTTCGGCCTTGCAGGGCGAGTTGGCCAAGATTCGGACCGGTCGGGCACACCCCAGCCTGCTTGAACACATCACCGTGGAATATTACGGCACGGAAATGCCACTGAATCAGGTGGCCAACATCAATGCCGAAGATGCCCGAACGCTGAGTGTCGTTCCATTTGACAAGTCCATGGTCGGCAAGGTTGAAAAGGCCATCATGACCTCCGACCTTGGGCTGAATCCGGCCACGGCCGGCTCCAACATTCGGGTCCCGCTTCCGGCTCTGACCGAGGAACGGCGTGCCGAATTGGCCAAAGTGGTCCACAATGAAGGTGAACAGGCCAAGGTGGCGATTCGCAACATTCGGCGCGACGCCAATCATCAGCTCAAGGAACTGCAAAAGGACAAGGAGCTGACCGAAGATGACCTGCGCCGTGGTGAAACACTGATACAGGAACTAACCGATGCTCATGTCGGCAAGGTCGACGAGCTGGTGGCCGCCAAGGAACGGGATTTGATGGAAATCTGAAACGAGTGGACTCGAACTCTCCATTACCCCGACACGTTGCCATGGTCATGGATGGCAACGGGCGCTGGGCCCAACGCCAGGGCAAACCGCGATCACACGGCCACCAGGCCGGCAGCGAGGCACTGAAGCGTGCCGTGGAGCGCATCTTGTTTCATGGCATTGGGCACATGACGGTCTATGCCTTTTCCAGCGAAAACTGGAGCCGACCCAGCATCGAGGTCAAGCAGCTCCTGGACCTCTTCATGAAGGCCTTGAATCGCGAAGTTCGTGAACTGAATGACCATGAGGTGTGCATTCGCTTTGTCGGTGATCGTTCGGCGTTCAGCCGTCCACTTCGCGATGGGATGAAACGGGCCGAAAAGATCACCCGGAACAATCGCAAACTGATTCTCAACGTGGCCGTCAACTATGGAGGTCGCGCGGACATCACCCAGGCTGCCCGGCAACTGGCTACAGCCGTTCAATCCGGCCAGCTCAGCCCGGCGGACATCAATGAAGATCTGTTCGATCGCCACCTCTCCCTGCATGACGACCCGGCACCCGACCTGCTGATTCGTACCGGCGGTGAAAAGCGTCTGTCCAATTTCCTGCTCTGGCAACTGGCTTATACCGAGTTGCACTTTTCCGATGTCCTTTGGCCGGACTTCGATGCCGAGCATGTCGATGCGGCTCTGCACGATTTCGCCAGTCGCGATCGACGCTTCGGCGGGTTGAGTCGGGTGCAAAGTGCTTAAGACGCGTGTTCTGACCGCACTGGTCGTCACCGCGATCGGCGTGTCAGCCCTGTTCGGTCTGCCACCCGATGGCTTTGCCATATTCGCCGTTGTGGTTCTGCTCGCACTGGGCGGATGGGAAGGCGCCCGGCTGGCCGGCATATCCGGCAGGGCAGCCCAGATCATTCTTGCTGCGACCCTGTCGGCCGTGGGTATCGGCATCCTTCTGACTCACCCCGGAAATTACATTATTTTCTGGTTGGTGCCGGTTTGCGTGGTCTGGCTGGGCCTGTTTGGCTGGCTGGCGGCGCCCGAACTGGGTAAGCTCGACACCACCGGGAATCGCCTGGCCAAGCTGGCGATTCTGGCGGTCATTCTGCTGGGTGCCTGGTTGGCGGTCAGCTGGCTGCAGTCCGGATCACCCTGGCACGTTCTTCTGTTGCTGGTCACCATCGCCTCGGCCGATGTCGGCGCCTATTTCAGTGGTCGCTATTTCGGAGGCACCAAACTGGCGCCGAGAATCAGCCCGGGCAAGACCCGGTCCGGTGCAATCGGAGGCTTGATCAGTGCCGGTGTTCTGACCGCACTGGCGGCTTCCTTGATCCCGTCCAGTCCTTTCTTGCCCTGGCAGGCCGGATTGCTGGCACTCGCGCTGGCTCTGGTATCGATCGGTGGTGATCTGTTCTTCAGCCTTCTCAAACGCCAGGCAGGGATCAAGGATTCCTCGTACCTGCTCCCCGGTCATGGGGGAATCCTGGATCGGCTCGACAGCATCGGCTCGGGACTGCCATTTTTTGCCGTGGCGGTCGTCTTGTGGGGTCAGTGATCGAACCAAACACCGGATTCATTGCCGATACAATACTGGATGACTGAATGTTTGGTTGACTGCTGGACGGTCAACCCAAACCTGAGCACACGCCATGATGGAATTCCTGGGTCCCGTAATCTGGTTGATCGTTGCCCTCGGGCTATTGATCACCTTTCACGAATTCGGCCACTTCTGGGTGGCACGGCGTTGTAATGTCCGTGTGCTACGCTTTTCTGTCGGGTTCGGAAAAGCACTCTGGTCGCGCCACGGCGCTGACGGCACCGAGTACCGCATCGCCGCCATCCCTCTGGGTGGCTACGTCAAGATGCTGGATGAGCGCGAAGCCCCGGTTGCTCCCGACCAGCAAAATCAGGCTTTCAACCGCAAGCCCGTAGGGCAAAGAATCGCCATCGTCGCCGCCGGGCCAATCTTCAACCTGATCTTCGCGGTGGCTGCCTTCTGGCTAATGTTCGTGGTCGGCATTCCCGAAACGCGCCCCGTGGTCGGTCAGACCAGCGGCATTGCCGCCGAGGCCGGCCTGCAGGAAAAAGACATGATCATGCGTGTGGAGCAGCGTCGCACCGAAAGCTGGACCCATGCACTGCTGGGATTGATGCCGCCGGCCCTGGACCGGCGACCCGTCACCATCGAAGTCGAGGATGAATTCGGACAGCGGCGGGAACTGACCCTGCCCCTGGATCAGCTCGGCCCTGACTTTCGGGAAGAGGACACGCTGCGATTTTTAGGCATCGAGCCGTGGCGTCCCGATCTGCCCGCCGTGATCGGCGAGGTCTCCGAGGGCTCTCCGGCCGACCAGGCCGGCCTTCGCAATGAGGACCGGGTCATCGCCATCAATGACGAATCCGTGCAGGGATGGCAGGATATTGCTCGCCTCATCCCCGAGCAGGCCATGCGCAATGACTCGGTCAATGAGTTGAACCTGGACATCGAGCGGGATGGCAGGCTGCTTTCGTTGACCGTGACACCGCGCCTGGAACAAGGGCGCCCGGTCATCGGCATTCAGGCGCCACCGCCGGATGCGGAGTTACAGGCCGAATTCGACCGCATGTTCACCATCATCCGCTTCGGCCCGATCGAATCACTGGGCCAGGCCACCGGGGAAACCTGGCGACTGACCACTGCCACGCTCGGCATTCTTGGGCGCATGATTACCGGCAAAGCCTCACTGAGCAACCTGTCCGGACCGATCACCATCGCCCAGATGGCGCATTCCTCGGCTCGGCTGGGGCTGTCCAGGTTCCTGTTTTTTCTCGGCTTGATCAGCCTGTCGCTGGCCATCATCAATCTGTTGCCGATCCCGATGCTCGATGGGGGCCACTTGATGTATTTCCTGGCCGAAATCATCAAGGGCTCGCCGGTCTCGGAGAGAACCCAGATTCTGGGCCAGTACATCGGCCTGCTGATGGTGATCGGTTTGATGAGCCTGGCCATATTTAACGATATATTACGCCTGATCCCCTAAACTTCGACGGCTGACTCAAGGCCGGTACTACCGTGAACGATTACCAAGGTTTTTCATGAAAAAGCTTCTCTTGCTGCTCTTGCTTCCAGTTTTCTTCAGTCCGGCTGCCGCCGAGACCTTCGATATCGAGGATATCCGGGTCGACGGACTGCAGAGAATCTCTGAAGGCACGGTGTTCAGTTTCATCCCGGTTGAGCCCGGCGATACCATGACCCCGACACTGGCCCGCAGCACCATCCGGGATCTGTATCGCAGCGGTTTCTTCGAAGATATTTCGCTGGCTCGCGAGAACAATGTTCTGGTGATCTCGGTCAGTGAACGGGCCGCAATCTCGGCCATCTCGATTTCCGGTAACCGTCAGATTTCCAACGACGATCTGCTGCCCGCACTGGCCGCCATCGGAATTGCCGAGGGCGAAATCTTCAACCAGATGGCGTTGGATCGTGTCCGTCAGGAATTGATTCGCCAATACTTCAGTCGCGGCTATTACGATGTCAGCGTGGAGTCCCGGGTCAGACGACTGGACCGCAACCGGGTCAATTTGACCATTGAAGTCGCTGAAGGCAGTCAAGCCAGAATTCGACACATCAACATCGTTGGAAACGAGACATTCAGCGAAAGGGAACTACGTTCGGATTTCGAGTCCTCGGATCGTCGTGGACTCATGTTCTGGCGGGGTCGAACCCAGTACACCCGTGAAAAGCTCTCCGGCGATCTGGAGGCGCTTCGATCATTTTACCTGGATCGCGGCTATGTCGATTTTGCCATTGAATCGACCCAGGTCTCGATCAGCCCGGACAAGCAGGACATTTTCATTACCGCCAATATCCGTGAAGGCGAGGTGTTTACCGTCAGCGATGTCATGCTCACCGGTGAGCTGATTCTGCCCGAACAAACCCTGATGCAGATGGTCATGGTCGAACCGGGAGATACGTTTTCCCGGCGCGACCTCGAACAGAGCATGGAAAACATCTCCGCGATCCTGTCCAACATTGGATACGCATTCGCCAATGTCAATCCCATGCCGCGCATCGACCGTCAAAATCGCGAGGTCGAGCTGAATTTCTTTATCGAACCGGGTCACCGCGTCTATGTCCGACGCATTCACTTCAGGGGCAATGAACAAAGCAAGGACGAGGTCTTGCGTCGTGAAATGCGTCTGTTCGAAGGCTCCTGGTTTTCTCAGGCTGCACTGGACCGATCGAGAATGCGAATTCAGCGGCTGGGCTTTTTCGACAATGTCAACATCGAAACCGAGCCGGTCGACGGGACCGAGGACCAGGTGGACATCATTGTCAGTGTGGAAGAGCAGCCCTCGGGCAGTTTCCAGATTGGTATCGGGTATTCGCAGTTCCAGGGCATGATCGCATCGATCTCGGTCGATCAGGACAATTTCCTCGGAACCGGTCGCCGTGTCGGGTTCGCCATTCAACGCAGCCGCATTCTGACCCAGGCCTCGGTCAATTACACCAACCCGTACTGGACACCGGACGGCGTCTCACGCGGGTTCTTCCTGCGCTATACCGAGTTCGACACGATTGGGCCGCGCGCCAGTAATGTCTCGCAGTTCTCGACCAGTCAGGCAGCGGGCGGTGTCAACATCGGTTTCCCGATCACCGAACTCAGTTTCCTGCGCTTTGGCGTTTCAGGTCAGTCGGTCGAGCTGAATCTGCCTGGGGTCCGACGATTGCTCGACCCGGATGACCCGGAATCTCCGATCGTGCTGGCGCCGGCTCCCTACCGACCCCTGGCAATCACCCTGGACCGGGACGGAAGCCAGCTGCTGTCGCGACAGGATCGCCGAGTGAGAACCTACCGGGTCGATGCCACCTGGTCGCGTGACAGTCGCAATCACTTTCTCAACCCCACGCGCGGATCGCTGAACCGGTTCAATGCGGAAGTCGCCCTGCCGGGCAGTACTCGCGAGTTTTACAAGTTGACCTACCAGTTCCGCAAGTTCTGGCCCATCGGTCGGCGCATGGCGTTCGGGGTGCGCGGTGATATTTCCTACGGTGACGCCTACGATGACTGGGATGACGATCTCGACATCCAGCCCGTGGACCCGGTCATACAGCCGGGCCGAAATTGCGATATTGAAGAAGTCGTGACACTGGACAGAGGATTGCCGTTCTACGAGCACTTCTATGCCGGAGGAGTTCAGGATGTTCGCGGCTTCGATGATTTCTCCCTGGGACCCAAGGATGAGTTCTGCCGCTCCGTGGGCGGAGATTTCAAGGTCACCGGCGGTGTCGAACTGGCTTTCCCGATTCCTTTTGTCGAGGCGACCGGCACGCGGCTGGCCCTGTTTGTCGATTTCGGGAACGTCTATCGTGACCTCGATGACTTCGATGCCGACCGCTTGCGGGCCGCAGGCGGAATCTCGTTGACTTGGCAAGCACCTGTCGGGCCGATTATCATCAGCCTGTCTCAACCGATCAGGTCGCGCGAGGGCGACAGAACCCAGGCGCTGCAGTTTACCTTCGGTCAGGCGTTTTAGGAACGGCCAATACAGGTGGTGGATGCTGAAGCTGGCTCCGATGAAGCATTACCAGGACCGTCCCGGGGTACACGCTATCCCGGTGGCCTTGGTGGCATATTGGATCATCGGAATGCTGTTGGCCGGCCCGGCGCTTGCGCAACAAGGCGTACAGATTGGCTACGTGGACATGGAGCGACTGTTCGACAACGCGCCCCAGGTCGTAGCCGCACGCGAAGCGCTGGATCAGGATTTTCGGCCGCGTAATGAATCCCTGCTTGCCGACGAAGCCCGTCTGGACCGGATGCGACAGCGGCTGGCCGAGGCCGAAGACCTGGATGCTGAAGCACGCTTCGACATGGAACGCGAAATACGCAACCTGAGCCGCTCAATCGATCGGCGACGCGAGGATCTGAGCGAGGAATTGCGTTTTCGCACCAATGCTGAAAAGAAGGCGCTGGAAGAAACCATAGAACTGGCCATTCAGGAAGTCGCCAACGATGGCAGCTACGACCTGATCCTGAGTAGCCCCGTCGCTTACGCCTCTCCCGCCATCGATATCACCGATCAGGTCCTGGATTGGCTCCGGGAGGACTTTCCGGAGAGCAATCAACGGAATCGACGTTGAGCACCTCGTTGCCACTGGGCGAAATCGCCGATCACATCGGCGCGGATCTGCGCGGTGACGCCAATACCTGCATCAGTCATCTGGCCACGCTGTCCGGCGCCGGTCCCGAAGACATCGGTTTTCTGGCCAACCCGGCCTACCTGGGTCAACTCGCAAAGTCACGCGCCGGCGCGGTCATTCTCGCCCCTGAACATGCCGAACGCTTCGCCGGCAATCGCTTGATCAGCCGGCGTCCTTATGTGGATTGGGCACGAGTTGCCAGTCTGCTGCACCCGGCGCCGCAGCCAAGGCCCGGCATTGATTCCACTGCGGTAGTGCAACCTTCGAGTGCGATTGCCGACACCGCTGAGGTCGGTCCACTGGTCAGCATTGGCGCCAATTGTCGAATCGGCGAGCGCGTCATGATCGGGCCCGGTTGCGTGATCGACGATGAAGTCGAGATCGCTGCCGACTGTCGACTGATCGCCCGCGTTTATCTTGGCCGGGGCACTCGGCTGGGCGAGCGTGTCCAGATTCACCCCGGCGCGGTCATCGGCGCCGATGGATTCGGCCTGGCGCTGGATCACGACCACTGGATCAAGGTCCCGCAAGTCGGCGCAGTCGAGATCGGCAACGATTGTGAAATCGGCGCCAACACCACCATCGACCGCGGGGCCATTGAAAATACGGTGCTGGAGGACGATGTGCGCCTCGACAACCAGGTCCAGATTGCGCACAACGTTCGAATCGGCGCACACACGGCCATTGCCGGTTGTGTCGGAATTGCCGGTTCCACCTCAATCGGCCGGTATTGTATGATCGCGGGCGCTTCCGGAATCGGCGGCCACCTGAGAATTTGCGACAAGGTCGTCATTACTGCCATGAGCACGGTGCTGGAATCGATTGATGAACCCGGCCACTATGGTTCGGGAATCCCGTCACGACCACACCTCGCCTGGAAACGCATCCTGGTCAGGCTGGGACAACTCGATGACTGGGCCAAACGACTGGCCCGGCTGGAAAAGAACAAACAGAAATCGGAATGATGAATTCATGAGTGAATCGGCGCCCGTCAATATCGAAGAGATTCTCGAACTGCTCCCCCATCGCTATCCGTTCCTGCTGGTCGATCGCGTCCTGGACTACCAACTCGAAAGTCCACCAAGGATCCGCGCCCTGAAAAATGTCACCATGAACGAACCGTTCTTCCAGGGGCATTTTCCCGGCCATCCCGTCATGCCGGGCGTCCTGATCCTTGAAGCCATGGCCCAGGCCGCCGGCTGCCTGGCTCACCTGGCCCGCAAGGCCGATGGCGCCGAAGACCAGCTCTACTACCTGGTCAAGATCGACAAGGCCCGGTTCAGCCGGGTCGTCATCCCCGGTGATCAGTTGATCTTCGAGGTCAGTCAGAAGCGTCTCGTCCGAGGCATGGGGCTGTACGAAGCCACCACCCTGGTGGATGACAAGCCGGTCGCCCGCGCCGAACTGTTGTGCGCGGCCCGCCCCAATCCGGCAGCATGATCGACCCACGCGCCATCGTTGCCGACGGCGCCAGAATCGCCGAGGATGTCAGCATTGGACCGTTCTGCGTGATCGACGCTGAGGTCGAGATCGGACCCGGTTGCCAGATCCATTCCCACGTGGTGATCACCGGCCGAACCCGGATCGGCAAGAACAACCGGATCTTCCAGTTCGCCTCCATCGGTGATGAGCCCCAGGACAAGAAATATGCCGGTGAGGACTCGAGCCTGGAAATCGGCAATGACAACACCATCCGCGAATCTGTCACCATCAATCGGGGCACAGCCGACGGCGGCGGAATCACCCGCCTGGGCGATCGCAACTGGTTGATGGCCTATTGTCATGTAGCCCATGACTGTCAGCTCGGCTCGGACATCATCATGGCCAACGGGGCCACGCTGGCCGGTCATGTCAGCGTGGGCGATCACGTGATTTTTGCCGGCTATTCCGGCGCCCACCAGTTCTGTCGGATTGGTGACCATGCCTTCCTCGGCATGTACGGTGGCGTCAGTCAGGATGTCCCGGCCTACGTGATGGTCTCGGGCCAGCCGCCACGGCCACGCGGCGTCAACAGCGAAGGTTTGAAAAGACGGGGTTTTTCATCCAGGCAAATCCGCAATATCCGTGAAGCCTACCGCACCATTTATCGCAGTGGACTCAAGCGTGACGATGCTCTGGATCAATTGCGCCAGCGCCTGGCCGACCAACCCGAGCTCGAGCCCATGATCGAGTCAGCCGCTCGCAGCGAGCGCGGCCTGTTGCGCTGAGGCGGCGGGATCATCGCATGCGCCTGGTTCTGAGCGCCGGCGAGAGATCCGGTGACCATATCGGCGCCAGACTGGCCCGTGCACTCAAGGAAATCCACCCCGACATCCAGCTGGCCGGCCTGGCCGGGCCGCAGATGATTACCGCCGGAGTCGAGCCCTGGCACGAGCTGGATGAGCTCAATGTCATGGGCCTTTTCGAGGTCGTTTCGCACCTGCCCAGGCTGATTCGGCTGCGCCGGCAATTTCGAACTCGGATCGTGGACTGGAAGGCCGATGCCTTCATTGGCATCGATGCCCCGGACTTCAACCTTGGCCTGGCCCGACAAGTCAGGCGTCGCGGCATCACAGCCATGCATTATGTTTCGCCATCGGTTTGGGCCTGGCGCAGCCATCGCATCCGAAAGATCTCACGCTCGCTGGATTTGTTACTGACGTTGTTCCCGTTCGAACCCGAGCTCTATCGTCCACACGGTCTGGACGCGCGCTTTGTCGGCCATCCGTTGGCCGACGAGCTTCAAACCGTAACGGATCGTGGCGACGCACGCGCTGAACTGGACATCGAGGCCGACCAGACCCTGATCGCGCTGTTGCCCGGTAGCCGCAACGGTGAAATCGACCGGCATGCGGAACTGCTGGCGTCTACCGCACTGCGGCTTCGACAACGCTTGCCGGATGCGGCCCTTGTGATGCTGCTCGCGGCCCCGGAACAACATCACAAATTGAGGGCAAGGGCAGGGACGACACTCGACCAGGCAGACGTGAAGGTCATTTCCGGAATGACCCGAACCGGGCTGGCCGCTGCCGACCTGGCCCTGGCCGCTTCGGGCACTGTGACTCTGGAAACCTTTCTGCTGGGTTGTCCGCAAGTGGTTTATTACCGCTTGCCGGGCGCCACCTACTGGTTGGCCCGCAGCTTGAAACTGGTCAAGAGTCGCCACGTGTCACTGCCCAATATCCTGTGCGAGCAGGAACTGGTGCCCGAACGCCTGCAGCATCAGGCCAGCGCTGATCGGCTGGCCGGCGACTGCCTGGACTGGCTGGGACAGCCTGAGCGCGTGCACAACTACCGGCAAACAGCCAACCTCTGGCTGCATCGCCTGGCGATCGACTCGGCGCGCAGCGCCGCCAAGGCCATCACCGAAAAACTCGGTCGTGGCTGAAATGAACACTCATATCGCCGGCGTCGATGAGGCCGGACGCGGACCATTGGCCGGGCCGGTGGTCGCGGCCGCGGTGATTCTGGATCCCGCCCACCCCATTGCCGGCCTGTCCGACTCCAAGAAATTGTCTGCTCAACAGCGTGAACGGCTGGCCGGGCACATTCTCGAGCGGGCAGTTTCGGTGGCGGTCGCGATCATTGAACCGGATGTCATCGACCGGATCAACATCCTGCAGGCCAGCCTGGAAGCCATGGCCCAGGCCATCTCCCAGCTGGAGCCGGTTCCCGACCTGGTGCGCGTCGATGGCAATCACGCGCCACGCAGTGCTGTTCCGGTTCAGACCATGATCGGTGGCGATGGTCTGGATGCCGCCATCGGCGCGGCCAGCATCATTGCCAAGACCCGCCGAGATGCCCTGATGATCGAACTTCATCAGCACTACCCCGACTACGGCTTCGACCGCCACAAGGGTTATCCCACCCGTGAACATCTCGCCGTTCTGGAAAGACTCGGCCCCTGTCCGGCACATCGTCGGAGCTTTCGGCCGGTTCGTCAGCTTGGGTTGTTTTGATCGGGTTGGGCACGCGAACCTGGCAGCGGAGAATGATTCAGCCTCGACCGTCGGGGACGTAGCCCCGACCTGCGGGATCCCTGGTCGCTGCCCTCGAAGTACTCGCAGGATCCATCAAGGAAGTCAACCCGCAATTTGCACTTCATCACATTTTGTTTTATAGTTCGGGGACAGTGGGGCTGTAAATCGCTTAAAAGAGAGGAGAATTTCAACAATGTTAAGACTCGCCAAGGCGACCTGCCTTCTTGTTTTGCTACTAACATTCGGTAGCGTATGGAGCGCCACCGGGGTGGCATTCGTCCACGGCACCGGCAAGCAGACCGATGCCCTGAATGACTACTGGACCACCTCCATGGTCAATTCGGTACGTCAGGGACTGGCCAACCAGAACAACTACGTGGTCATCAACTGCGACTTCGAGCAGTACATGTGGAATGCCCAGGCCGCTGGTTGCCTGGCAGGAGAACTGCACTCCTTCATCAACCAGCGCGGCATCACCGACCTGGTGGTGCTGACCCACTCCAACGGTGGCAATGTCATGCGCTGGATCATGTCCAATCCGACCTGGGACAGCCGTTACCCACTGATCATCGACCGGTTGCGCTGGGTCAACGCACTGGCGCCTTCCAGCCTGGGCACCCCGCTGGCTGACGCCGTCATGGCCGGCAACGTTTTCGAGGCCTCGCTGGGCTGGCTGCTGGGCTACCAGAACGATGCCGTGCGCATGCAGCAGACGAGCTGGATGGCTCACTACAATGCGCACTGGCTACTCGGCACCGCCGGTCGTCCCAACCTCCCGAAGGGCTTCTGGAACGTGGTCGGCAGTGATGTGCATGCCGCGATCTGGAACGGCGCATCCTATTGTGGGGGCTATCACTATCAGGTCGGCCTGGCGGTGACCCAGTGGTGGCTGAACTCATGCTCGGACGGCTTCCTGGAATGCTCCAGCCAGAATGGCGCCGGTTCCCTGTGGTTCTACGATCACTGGAGAACGCAGAGCGGTCGCAAACTTTCGCATCATCAAAGCCGGCGCGACTGTTTCGGCCTTGATGTCATTCTGCGTAACGATCTGTAATAGGGAGAGCCACCATGAAAGCATTCAATACCTTCATCGCGCTTGCCCTGATTTCAGGCAGCGCCATCGCCAGCAACAACATCGAATGGCTACCCGCCGCTGATCGGGATCTGATCGCCACTGACTTGACCGTGGCAACCGATGCCATTCCCGACAGTTTCCACTCCGAAACGGCCTCCTTGAGCTATACCTGGGCGGCCACGGAAAGATTCCCGACCGATGCGGCCATGCAGGGTGCTGTCGTTGAATCCCGGCAGTACTGGGTGGATGTCAGCGCTCAGGCCCTGGAACGTGGCGTCAAGCTGCCGATCAGCGCCCCGGGAAGCGTCATCCGCGTTTCTGCACTGGACAGCGGCACCGGACTGCAACTGGATCCGGGCCGGCTCGAATTGAGCATCAATGGCCAGTCACTGGACCGCAGCGCCGTGGAGACCGCTTCCGGTTCGCAAATGCGCCAGCAAGGCATGCGGGTGCCACAGGACTCGCTCGCCTTTCGTCTGCCGATCGATTCTCAGGCCGGCAGCCTGGAAATGCGCATGACCGACACCGCGATTCAGACCCCCATGGTCATTCACGTCTACGAGCCCGAAAGCCCCTGGGTGGCCCGCATGAGCGCCGCCCGCAGCAGCTTCCTGAGCGATCAGCCGATCGAGCTGCAGTTGGTTCTTGACGACGGCGGCAAGACCTTCAGTGTCGATCAGGTCAGCGCCATGTTGGTGTCGCCGGATGCGGACCAGATGATCGATCTGTCGCGCTCCGACGATGCCGGCAAGCTGCAGGCGATTGTCCCGATCAGTGTCGTGTCCGCCGCTCCGGGTTTGCATGAAGTGCATGCCTATGTCGAACACAATATTGACGGCATGACGGTCAAGCGCGACCTCAAACTGGCCATTGGTGTGGCCCCGCCATCGGGGCGCTTCACTGGACAGGTCGACAATCTTTCACCACTGGGCCTGAACCTGAATCTCGGCGTTGAAGTCGCCGTGGAAGGTCGCTACCAGGTCAACGCAGAGATCTTCGGCACCAACGAGCGTGGCGAACTGGAGCCGCTGGCGTTCACCCAGTCGGCAGCGGTCCTTGAGGCCGGTTCAGGCCGGATCGGCATCGGCGTGGATGCCGACATCCTGCGTACCAGTGGATTGAGCGCCCCGTTTGAAATCCGTAACCTGCAACTGATGGACCAGGGCCGGATGTTTGTCCTCGAGCATCGTGAGCAGGCATTAACGGTTCGTTTTCCGACCCGGGAATCCGGACGGGATCTCCGCATCGAACGGTAAGCCGAGAGGCCTTTTAACCGTGGAATGAATCGGGGCCTTTCAAGGCCCCGATTTTTTTGAGCTGCCTGAGCGGCAGCGCATTCTTTGTCAGCCGGCCACGAATCGATCGGACGGAGTGGTTGATGCCGGGACCTCCATTGGAACGACCTCCTCGACGCGAGCGGCCGCTGGCCCCTGGTGTAGCCACTGCTCCAGTTGATCAAGAGCCTCCGGTTCTCCATGCGCAAGCACCTCAACCCGTCCATCGCTGAGATTGATGGCGTGACCCGTCAGGCCAAGGGGTTCGGCCTGGCGCCGGGTGGAATCGCGAAAGAAGACGCCCTGGACACGCCCGGAAATCAGCCAGCGTCGGGTTTCAGCCATGCTGCTCGATCCATTCGGTAATCATGGTGCTGGTCACCGGGCCAATCCAGGTATGGACCTTCTCGCCGTTGGCATTGACCAGGAATGTGGTCGGCAAGGCACGCGGTGCGCCCAAGGCTTCGGGTGGATCGTAGACATCCACCAGCAGAATCGGGTAGCTGGCCGGGAATTGCTCCAGAAAGCGTTCAAAATCCTCGACCGAAGTATCCTCGAATGCCAGCCCCAGGACGGTGATGTCGGAACGGGCATCGTGCAACTGTGACAGGTCGGGAATTTCCTTGCGGCATGGCGCGCACCAGGTCGCCCAGTAGTTGACCACCACCCAGTCACCGCGATAGTCGGCAAGCCGGTACGCGTTGCCGTCAAGACCCTCGAGCTCGAAGTCGATTTCGGCCGCTGCCGTGCCGGCCAGCAAAAGTACCAGCAGGACCCAGGTTGATTTCATGATCGATCTCCACGCATTTCCACACCCTCCTCCTGACTGGGTTCGAACTGAAGCAATGACTTGACCGAACGATTCATCAGGGCATCGGCCTTATGGTCGATCGGTCGCAATCCTTCCAGCAAAGCCCGATCCCAGTGGCTGTCCACCGGCAGGCTGTCCAGTTCGCCTACAGGCAATATGAACGATCCGCTGCGATAGAGTTCCGCGATGCTGATCTCGTCCAGATCGGCAGACAGCAGCCAGTCACCGTCATCATCGCGATGAATCATGCCGGCATCATGGAAATAGCCCAGCAAGCGCTGTAACTGGATATCGCTGGCGGCTGACTCGCGGCGCAGCAAATCGCCGTTCGACAGGGCCCGACCGCGTCGCTGGGCCTGCCAGAAGTGGCCGAGCAAGCGGATCGCCAGCAGGAATTCATGACGCGGCGGCCACACCCAATCGGCACGATGATAATTGAAAGTCGTCAAGGCGGCGGCCACGCTGGCGCCCAGCAACACGACCACCCAGGAAACAAAGATCCAGACCAGAAAAATCGGGATGGTGGCCAGTGCTCCATAGAGTCGTTCATAGGTCGGAAAATTGGTGACATACCAGACAAAGCCGCCCTTGGCCAGCTCGAACAGGATCGCCGAGATCAGGGCGCCGGCCAGCGCATGGCGCCAGAGCACGCGGCGATTGGGCACGATTATGAAGATCAAGGTAAAACTGACCAGGGCGACCACGAAAGGGGTCATGTTGAGAACGGCCGCCTGAAGCACCCCGCGCACCAACTCCGGCGCCAGCAATGGCAGGGCAGCCAGATAGGAAGTCATCGCCAGGCTGGCGCCCATCAGCAACGGACCCAGGGTCAGAACTGCCCAGTAGGTCACCAGGCGGCCGGCGGGCCGCCGTTGCGCACGGACCCGCCAGATTCGGTTCAGACTCTTTTCGATGGTGGCCATCAGCAAGATGGCCGTGACGATCAGGAACACCGTGCCCGCCCCGGTCAGGCCGGCGGTGCGGCCGACAAATTCCTGCAGGTATTCGCGGACCTGATCGCCGGCGGCGGGCACGAAATTGGCGAAAATGTAAGCTTCGAGCTCATCGGCCCAACGGTCAAAGACCGGAAACGCGGAGATCACTCCGAACATCACGGCCATCAACGGCACCAGGGCCAGCAGGCTGGTATAGCTCAGCGCGCCGGCCGCTTCCAGGCTGCGATCCTCGCGAAAGTGCTGAATGAGATGACGACCAAAGGCCTTGAGCCAGCGCGGATCGAACAGTGCCTGCAACGGTGTCGGGGTCTGAACCGTGGCCCCGGTCGGGGTAGACTGCTCCCCTGAGTCCCGTTTCAACCGCTTCCTGGAATCACTCATGACTGTCACTATCTACCATAATCCACGCTGTTCCAAGTCTCGCCAGACCCTGAGCCTGCTCCGAGACCAGGGAATCGAGCCCGAGGTGGTCGAGTATCTCAAGACCCCACCTGACGCTCACGAACTCAAGCGTATCATTGCCATGCTCGGCATCACAGCCCATGCACTGATTCGCCGTGGCGAAGCCGAGTACCGTGAATTGGGCCTGAACCCGGACAGCAGCAACAAGGAATTGATTGAAGCCATGGTTGCTCACCCACGTCTGATCGAACGCCCGATCGTGGTCGTCAATGGGCAGGCGCGCCTGGGGCGCCCTCCTGAGCAGGTCACGGAGATTCTGCCATGAGTGACATTCTCATCCTGGTGCACTCAGTGCATGGCAATACCCTGGCGATGGCCCGCGAGATTTCACGAGGGGTGGAGCAGGTTGAAAACGCGCAGGCACGTCTTCGGGCGGTGGCGCCGATCACCTCGGCGCTTCAGCCGGAACAGAAGTCCGTTCCGGACGATGGGCCCTCCCTGGTCGAGCCCGAGGATCTGTCCGAATGTGGCGGCCTGATCATGGGCAGTCCGACCCGTTTCGGCAACATGGCCTCGGCCATGAAACATTTTCTGGACGGCACCGGCAGTGAGTGGTTTTCCGGCACCCTGACCGGCAAACCGGCGGCCGTATTCACCTCGACCTCCACCCTGCATGGCGGCCAGGAGTCAACCCTGCTCAGCATGATGGTCCCGTTGCTGCACCATGGCATGGTGCTTGTGGGCTTGCCCTACTCCGAACCTGAATTGACCAGAACCCGATCCGGTGGCACACCCTATGGTGCCAGCCATCTGGCCGGGCCTGACAGTGACCGATCACTGGATGAAGATGAACGCAGGCTGTGCCGGGTGCTGGGGCGAAGAGTTGCCGACATTGCGATCAAACTGAAATGAAGTGGATTGATCCCGCCTGGTGCCGCTGGTCACTGCTGGGCCTGGTGGTATTACAGCCGGCCTGGTTCGGCGGCTTGTACAATCCCGGCATGCCGCTCGTTCTTGTCGTGCTGGCAGTAGCCGTCGCACCCTTGCTGGCGGTTTTACCCGGAGTCTGGCAACTCAAACCACGCAGCCTGGTTGTCGGCGGATGCATCCTGCTGTTGTATTTCTGCTTTGCGGTCATGGAGGCGTGGATGAGCCAATCGGCTCGAATCCTTGCCCTGATCCAGGTCGGCCTGATCAGTCTGTATTTTGCCGGCCTGGCGATGATTCGAAAGTCGTCGGCCAGGAGCGGTTGAGCCACTTGAGCATGTCGAGCTTTTCCTGGCCGTAATCGAATTCCGGGGCAGGCTGGCCGGACTCGCGCAACAGTGCCGGAAGGGCCAGCCAGTTCTCGCGCAAGCGTTCCATGCGTTCGCGCCCAAGCAAGGGAACACTGGCCATGGGCTGCCCGGCATCACGCATCTGACGGACCCGCTCTCGAGTCAATAAACCGCCCTCACCGCTGAACGCGGATCGAATTCCATCGTCATGACGCAACAGGCGCGGATAGTGCAGCTCGACCACGCGGCGCAGCAATGTGGTGTTGTCACTGACCTCGCTCATGGCCCGGGTCAGCGGATCGCTGGAATCGGGCCCCGGAGGATTGAGAAGACTGGCTGAAAGCTGGCGCTCGCGGCGATTGGTCAGTTCGGACAAGGTGGCGCGCACCAGCACCGTCAGTTCCTCGCTGTCGCCATCGCTGTCGATGAGTGACTCGACCTGTCTGCCGGTGACAAACCAGTCTCGCCATTCACTGCCGCGATCCCAGTTCGCGATCAGCTGGGATTCGGCCGTGGTGGGCAGACTGACGAAGTAGGTCAGACGATTGGGCACCAGGCCCAGGCGTCGCTCCGGAAGTTCACTGGCCACGGATTCACCGGCCAGGCCGGATGGGCACTCCATTTCCAGAATCGATGGGTCCGCCGACGCGAACAGGTAATGACGCGGTTCGCCGGAAGTCAGACGCTGACGGAAAATCACTTCCTCTTCTTCATCACGGGCGAACGAGCCGGTCAGCTCGAAACTCAGACGACCGTGGTAATTGGCCACCCGATCATCGGCTCCGCGTGCCGAACGCTTCTCGCGATCGACCCAGCGCACATTTCCATAGCACAATTGCAACTCGCCAAGACCGATCTGATCAGCAAGCAAATACGGGTTGGGAAACAGTCCGAGCAGGGCGCGACTGGCCGGCAGTTCAATGCGCGCACCACAGGTGGCAGCCTCCTGGCATGGTCTGACCATCAAGCCTTCCGGTCGATACGCTGTGACCTGATCGGTTCCGGCATCCAGGTCAATATCCGCTCCACTACGAGTGACTGATTCGTAATATTGACTGATTGCATCCTGCATGGCCCCGGCCAGATTGGCCTGGGCGCGCTCGTGGCGCTCCAGCAGGCGTTGTACGGGATCGCTGCGCGTCGTGCCCAGGCCGGTCACGCAATCCACCCAGGCGGCCCGACCCTGCTCGAGGTTCCTGCCCCGGTCAACGATCGAATCGATGGCCTCCTGCCAGCGCAAGGCCCCGAAAAATACCGGCCGCTGCGGCACCCAGTACACCAGATACTGCATGAGAATCGACCACTCCAGCACATTGACCCAATCGACCGGTTGACAGGCCGCGTTCAGGTGCCAGTTCAAGTGACCATCCAGGTAACTGGCACGCTGCCAGCTGACCAGACCCATTTCACGGCGCAAGAACTCGGCCGCGAAGGGACCACTTCCATCGCCGGTCAACTCTTCACGATCCAGTTCTTCCGTCAACAATCCCGTCAATTCGGCCAGGCAGGCGTCAAACATCTCGCGGGGCAGTGGTCCGACCAGCAACGGATCGGGGTTGCACTGACTGATGGCGTGACGGATATCCTCACGGACCGGCTGATCCAGGTAGAAGGCCGCATCACTGGCAAACAGGGCCAGGCGGGCATAGGCATCGGCCAACTCGGACATGGCCGCAAGCGTCCCGGGCTCCGATTCGGCCAGGTGTGCGGCCGCATCGTGCATCAAGGCAAGAATCACCGGAAGCCCGGTATCCACAACCCGCCATCGCACCGGATCCATTTCGACCAGCGAATCGAGAAAACGCCTGTATTCGCCGGCCAGTGCGTGATCTTCCTGCACATCGGAAAGCAGAATCAATCCTTCCATCAAGGTCCATACCATGGCCAGAATCTGTTCCTGATGCTCGTGAATGCGCGCCTCGTCCAGCAGCAATTCAGCGATGGCCAAGTGACGCTGAGGACCCCGGGACAGCTCGTTCATCGCCATGACACGCTCGGCCTGACGCCGGGCATGTGCCTGGTGGTCGGACGAGCTCTGTGCAAATTCATCCAGCAGGGGTTGCCAAAGATCAAGAATGCGTTCAGTCGCCGAAGAGCCATCCGTTGACTGCCCATCCGGTTCGCGAGTCTCTGCGGCATCCATGCGTTCGAGCAGGGAAGGCCACAATTGCGGAGCACTGTAGGCAGCCTGAGGATAGAGACGGGCCAGTCGCCCCACGGCATCTTCCTGGCGCAACAGATCGGACACTCGATGCAGTGCCGGCATCATGAAGCCGGGCACGCCGGCCGGCAGGTTGCGGTCGCGGGCATGGATCAACCAGGCGAACATACCATCAGAGGACACCGCCCAATGCGGAGCGACCCGCTCAGCGCGACGCTTCAAGGTCAGATTGTACGCTTCAACCTGCTCCCGCCATTGTCCTGGATCGAGAGCGGGATCCTCCAGCGAGGCAGCCAGGGCAAGACTGTGTGTGCGGGCTTCAAGGGCGGTGTCGGGATGAAAATGCAACGCGACGATATCGCTGACCGGCAGCTGCGCACGCAGCGGTCCGGCCCAGCCGCCAGCCAGCAGAATCAGCACCATGACCAAGATCGAATGCAATTTCATGGCCGCTATACTACCTGCAACCTTCCCCGATCGAAACGAAACAGGCGCGAAATTGAACAAGCTCAACATCCTGACCACCGGCGGCACGATCGACAAGATCTACTACGACGACAAGTCCGACTACCAGATCGGCGAACCGGAAATCGGACGCATTCTGCGCGCCATGAATGTCGCTTTCGACTTCGAGATCAGGGCCCTGATGCGCAAGGACTCCCTGCACCTGGAGCCGGCCGACCGCGAACTCATCCGCCAGGCCATCCACACCAGCCCGGACCGGCATTTTCTGATTACCCACGGCACCGACACCATGACCGATACCGCCGCCGCACTGGGCGACGTGGACGATCGGGTCATCGTCATGACCGGTGCGCTCAACCCGGCCCGATTCATCGACTCTGACGCTGTGTTCAATATCGGATGCGCAGTCGGCGCCGTCCAGGCCCTGCCGCCCGGCATCTGGATCGCCATGAACGGCTGCATCTGGGACCCGGCCAAGGTCCGCAAAAACCGCCGCGCCAATCGCTTCGAGGCAGTCTAGGGTTTTTGGGGGGGGAGCATCGGGTGGCATCCGACCGCTCACGGCCTGACCGGGTGAACGCTTGAGTCGATATTTTCGTGTTTGGTGGCCTTGGGGTCGATAATGTCTGCGAGTTGCCGGTAGCAAGGGGAGTGGCTTCGATCTGAAGATTGGTGGCATGGAGGGTCCGGGTAAAACTTACTGCCCGCCGCCGCAACCGGTCAGTCCGTGATCGGTCAAATACCACCCAATGCGACAGTTGGGAGAAGATTGAAAGTCTGATGGTGGCTTCGATCTAATTCAATCATCAACCAACTCCCAACCGACAAGCGACGAGTGGGCTTGACCGGGGCCGTGGTCGAGGTGACGGCGGCGGGCAAGATCCATCCGTTCTTCGAGCATCCGAAAATCCTACTAGGGGCAAACCCCTATCCATTGGATCAAACGCAATTCGGTGGCACCAGAACGCCTGTGAACTCAACGAATCGACCAAGCCGTTCACCTCGAGCGCGGCCCCGGGCAAGGCGACTCGGCGCCCAGCCCCCACCCCCACCCAAACTTCAAGCGCAATCCGGACAAGTCCCAGGGTGAGACTGAACCTGTTCAGGTCCCGGGACTTGTCTCCGGCGTCATTCGTGCCCATGATTAGGATTTGGTTCTCCGGAAAGACATTCGATGCCCAATCGCACCGCGCTTTACGATGCCCATGTCGCCGCCGGCGGCAAGATGGTGGACTTTGCCGGCTGGTCCTTGCCCATCAACTATGGGTCGCAGCTCGACGAACATCATGCCGTTCGCAAGACCGCGGGCATGTTTGATGTCTCGCACATGACGGTGGTCGACATTCGCGGTCAAGAGGCCGGGCCGTTTCTGCGCCGGTTGCTGGCCAATGATGTTGCCAGGCTCAAGGAGCCCGGCCAGGCCTTGTACGGCTGCATGCTCAATGATGAAGGCGGCGTCATCGACGATCTGATCACCTATTTTCTCGATGAGACGTTTTATCGAACCGTGGTCAATGCCGCGACCCGCGAGGCCGATCTGGACTGGATTCGGCGCCAGGCCGGCGATTTCGATGTCGAAATTCAAGAACGTGAAGACCTGGCCATGATCGCGGTCCAGGGCCCCAAGGCCCGGCCAATCGTCATCGACCTGCTCAATGCGCCGACCCTTGACGCGCTCAAACCGTTCCGGTCCTCCAGCCACGGCGACTACTTCGTGGCCCGCACCGGTTATACCGGCGAGGATGGCTTCGAAATCCTGCTGCCGTCCGTCCAGGCCGAGTCCTTCTGGCAGGGCCTGCTTGACGCCGGCGTGGTCCCTTGTGGACTGGGTGCGCGTGACAGCCTGCGACTGGAAGCCGGCTTGAACCTGTATGGTCAGGACATGGACACCCGCACCACCCCACTGGAGTCCAATCTGGGCTGGACCGTGGCTTTCGATCCCGAGGAGCGCAATTTCATTGGCCGCCGGGCTCTGGAACAACAGAAATCCGCAGGCGTGGATCGCCAACTGGTCGGCCTGGTCCTCGAGCGCGGCGCCATTCCACGCACCGGCGCGGTGATTCACGCCGGCGAAGTCCAGGGTCAGGTCACCAGCGGCAGCTTTGGCCCGACCATCGAACGCCCCATCGCCCTGGCCCGCATCCCGGCCGGCTCGTTCGAGACCGTCGAGGTCGAACTGCGTGGCAAACGTCTGACCGCCCGTGTCGTCAAACCGCCCTTCGTGCGCGCCGGCAAAGTCAAAGTCTGATTCCCCTATGCCGATGAATTCATCGTCGTCCTGCATCCATGATGAGCCCGAAAAGTTGGATAGGATCGTAGGTCGGGGTTACATCCCCGACGGACGAGGTCGAATCCTTCTCCATCGCGTCGTTCATGTGCCGAACTGACTGAATGCTACCGAATCAAGGTAGCGCGGCGGATCAGGACGAAGACCGGGATGGCGCCGAGGATGACCAGGACCAGGGCCGGAGTGGCGGCCATTTGCCATTGGCCCTCGGTGGTCAGTTCATAGATGCGAACCGCCAGGGTGTCCCATCCGAACGGCCTGAGCATCAGGGTGGCCGGCATTTCCTTGGCAATCTCGACCAGGGCCAGCAGAAAGGCGGTGACCAGTCCCGGCCACAGCAGCGGCAGATTGACCCGCCACAATCGGTATCCGCGTGAAACCCCCAGGCTGCGCGCGACCTCCACGTATTCGGGTCGAATGCGCCCGGCCACCCCGTCCAGCGGCCCCCAGGCCACGCGCACGAAACGGATCAGGTAAGCCAATACCAGGGCCGCCAGACTACCGGCCAGCGCCGTGCCGGTAAACTGATCGAAACGAATGAAAGCCAGCATGATCGCCACGGCCAGCACCGTACCCGGGATGGCATAGCCCAGGGCCGCCACTTCCCCCAGCATGACAACGCGTCGGCGCGCCCGATGGGTGGCGATCAGCATCAGAACGCCGCCCACCAGCACGGTGATGGCCCCGACCAGCCCGAGCAACATCGTATTGCCGATCACCCGCGGCATGGTCCCGGACACCACATCGCCAAGATTGGGCCAGGCCCAGACCAGGAGCTGAATGAGCGGCACCACCACCGCGATCGCGATCACGGCCAATTGAACACCGGTGGCGGCCCAGGCGCGGGCGCCGGTCAGGCGAATGCGGTGGGCGCTGGGACGACGATCGGAGAGTTGCGCGTGATGGCCGCGCGAAAAGCGCTCAGCCAGCAACAGCACCAGCATGAACAGCATCAGGATAGAAGCCAGTTGCACGGCGGCGGTCAGGTTGAACAGGCCAAACCAGGTGCGATAGACCGCCGTGGTAAAGGTCTCGAATCCGTAAATGGCCACTGCCCCGAAATCAGCCAGGGTTTCCATCAGCGCCAGCGCCAGACCGGCCACGATCGCCGGACGAGCGATCGGCAGGACCACCCGCAGAAAAGTTTCCAGGGGCCCGACGCCAAGACTGCGTCCGGCTTCGAATGCTGCCAGCCCACCACTGATGAAGGAAGCCCTGGCCAGCAGGTAGACGTAAGGATAGAAGGCCAGGATCAGGATCATCAGGACTCCGCCCGGTTGACTCAGGGCAGCCAGCAGCACGGGCGTGGAATCGAACATCTCCCGCCACAGGGTTTGCAGGGGACCGGCATAGTCCAGCACACCGAGATAAATGAAGGCCAGCACATAGGTTGGAAAGGCCAGCGGCAAGACCAGCAAGGGGTCCAGCCAGCGTCTCAAGGGGTATTCACAACAGGCCGACAACCAGGCAAGCCCCACGCCCAGCACAGTCACTCCGACCCCGACAACCACCACCAGCAGCAGGGTGTGACGCACCAGCAGCGGCATCATGTGTTGACGCAAATGTGCCCAGGTATCGGTTTGCGGATCCAGCCAGCTCAGGGCCAGCATCAGCATCGGCAGACCGACCAGCAACAACAGCGGCAGCAGCGCCCAGTGTCGCACCGGGCGGTTTAGGAATCGCTCCTTCAGTGCCTCAGCGGTAGCGGACACGATCCATGAGGCGTACCGCCTCGGCCTGGCGCTGCCCGGCCACGGTCAGCGGAGTCTCGTCGGCCTTGAACTCGCCCCAGTCCACCACCAACCCTTTGGCGGGCACCGCCGGGTTGGCCGGAAACTCCAGGTTGCGCTCGGCAAATTCCGCCTGGGCCTGGTCGGAGGCCAGCCACTCGATCAACGCTCTGGCCTGGTTCGGACGAGGTGCATGACGGGTCACGCCGGCGCCGGAGATGTTGACATGCACCCCGGTGGTGTCCTGGTTGGCCCAGAACAGACGGACCGGGTAATCTGGATCTTCAGCAATCAGGCGACCCAGGTAGTAACTGTTGACGATTCCCACATCGCACTGGCCGGCGGCAATGGCCTCGATGGTCTGGGTGTCGGATGAATAGGGGTTGGTGGCCAGATTGTCGACCCAGCCAGAGACTATTTCAGCGGTCCGTTCGGCGCCATGATGCTCGATCATCATGGCCACGAGCGACTGGTTGTACACCTTGCGGGAAGTGCGCAGGCACAGCCGGCCGGCCCACTGCTCCTCGGCCAAGGCCTCGTAAGTCGATAACTCATCGACTTCGACCCGGTCGGGGTGATAGACAATCACCCGCGCACGCAGCGACAGGCCAAACCAACGCCCTTGGTCATCACGCAAGGCAGCGGGGATGGCCTGCTCGAGCGACGGACTTTCGATCTCGGCCAGCAAGCCCCGCTCCGTGGCCTGCCACAGGTTGCCGGCATCAACGGTCATGAAAACATCGGCGCTGGTGCGCCGGCCTTCGGCGGCCAGGCGCTCGATCAACGAGGCCTCGTTGTCACTGGTGAAATCGACCTGCACACCGGTTGCGGCCGTGTAACGCTCAAACAATGGCTCGATCAAATAAGGCTGGCGAGAGGTGTAGACCACCACCCGGGCCTGCTGTCCGGTGGCTTCATCTGTCGGCTGCGGCGCCTGCTCCCCGCATGCGGTCAGTACGAGAACGAAAAAGGCAATGACGACGGTTCGCATGAATGGGCTCTCTGGGATACCTGAATGCCCATTGTAACGCGAATGATTTGCATTTAGTGGAAAAGGTGAAAGGTGAAAGGTGAAAGGTGAAAGGTGAAAGGTGAAAGGGGAAAGGTGAAAGGGGAGATGGGAGACGTAACGGTCGGGGACGTAGCCCCGACCTACGGCTGAGAGGCCTGGAAGCGGTCGGCGAAAATGGAGGGTGAGGGGGCTAGAGAGGGCAGGCCGACGAATTCGCTTTCCTCTTCCCCGAAAATGAGCTTCAACTCCGATTGCACGGGCGGGCGGTCCGCCACCAAGGTAAAGCGGTACATCATGCCCCAGTCCAGGGGCGTATCACCGGGATCGGTCCAGCGGACATGATCGGATTCGCGCGCCATGGTCCAGTCCTGGCCGTTAAGCCGGTCGGCACGGGCGAAATCAAGTCCATCGACTTCGACGGTGCTGAATGCCGGAACCTGCAGCCCGATCAGGCCGCGATTGGAGGTGACTTGCAGATCCGGGGCACTGCCCTCGATGCTCGCGATCATGAAGTCGTAATTGAACACCGCGTAGTCATAGCGCCATGAGTCATCACCCAGGTCGGTGGTCTGTACCGCCACGACAATGGTGCCGCTGTCGGTCTCCACGACGCTTCGCGAGGTTCCGTCCTGCTCGCCGGTCACCCAGGCATCGAGCACCGAACCCTGGTTCATGCCGGTGTCGGGGGCAATGGGCATTTGCCAATTGGAACCGTTCCAGACCGGTGTGACCTCCAGCCAGCCCATGGCGTTGAAGATATTGATCTCGTCGCGGGTGACATACCAGGCATCTAGAAAATACCGGGCATCGGGGTGGGTGTTCGGGTGGAGTTCCGATTCCATAACCAACAGACGATTCTGATTTGGCTCACTCACCTGACCTTCCGATATGTCTTTTACTGTGCAGTCAGGATCAAAAAAGGAGTGACAGCGACCCCACAGTCCCGTTGCGGGCACAACCTCGTTTCTGGGAGCAAGATAGGTGCCAATATCATTGGAAGCAGCAGAATACCAATCGACACATCCCGACCACAGAATATTGCCGCCGGGACAGGGGCAGAAAGTGTTGATGGTGAAGAAGGTGTGCTTGAGTGCCGACACTCCTATCATCTCGAACTGTCCATCGCCTGACAGGCGATAAAGGTTCCAGATCAGGTAAGGATGCTGGTCATTGTCATAAGGTGGAGCCGGATCGCTAAACTGCTCGTACCATGGCACATCGGCACTTCCAACATTGGTCAAAGTAGCATCTGGAATAATGACCATCGGACCACCGGTTGCGCCATCGCATTCCTGGCACCTTGCAACTGACGGCGTACCCATGGCGGTCATGGCGATATCGGCATCGAATCCCTCCATAGTGGGCCAATTGGCAAACTCCGGCTCGCAGCTTCCCAGAGGTTCAAGCCCCTCGGCGCGTTCAACAACCGGTGAAGAAACAAAGACACCGCCGATACGCTCTCCGGCCATTTCAGGCACACCAAGAGCCGCAGCCAACGCCGGGGTCACCCAGATATCCATATACCGCAACGACAACCAATCGGCATCCTCCATCAACTCGAAATGCACATGATCCAGGGTCAACCAGTCTTGACCACTCTCATCGGCCACACGAAATGAGACCGGCGTGGTGGCGGCTGTGGTCAGGAAGAAATCGTCCAGGGCCAACGACAGTGCGCCACGCTGAAATTCGAGCCGACCGGCAAAACTCAAGCCGCCCGCAGGAAATGCCTGCAGGGCCAGGTTGGGCGCTTTCATGGCCAGGCTGTGCTGATCAGTACCGGCAAAGCGGATGTGCCGGTGGCCTTGCGGGTCGGTGGGTGGCTGGTCACTGAGCGCCGCCTCGGCGTGGATTTCAATCCCGTAGGCTTCCAGAATACCGGTGTTGAAGCGAAACTCGATTTCGCCGCCACGCGCCAGCAGGTCCGCATCGGCCAGCGCCGTTTGCATCGTCAGGGCAGCCAGCAGGGTCGACAGAACAGGGGCGATTCGCATTCAGGTTCCGTGGTGGCGATCAGGAGCCCGATTATGGCAGATCACCAACAGGTCTACACGCGTCCCTTCAAGCCCATGGCATCGCTGCCGGCGTAGCGGGCCTGTCCACCCAGGCGGGCCTGAATGCGCAGCAACTGGTTGTACTTGGCGACCCGATCCGAACGACACAGCGAGCCGGTCTTGATCTGGCCGGCATCGGTGGCCACGGCCAGGTCGGCGATGGTGACATCCTCGGTTTCGCCGGAGCGATGCGAAATCACCGTGCCAAAGCCGGCCTCGCGGGCCATGTCGATGGCCGCCAGGGTCTCGGTCAGCGTGCCGATCTGGTTGGGCTTGATCAGAATGGCATTGCCGATGGACTCGCGAATGCCGCGCTCGAGAATACCGGTGTTGGTGACGAACAGATCATCACCAACCAATTGCACTTTCTCACCCACCGCCTCGGTCAGCAACGTCCAGCCCTCCCAGTCGTTCTCGTCCATGCCATCCTCGACCGAGACAATCGGATAGCGCTCGACCAGGCCGGTCAGGTATTCGACGAAAGCCCCCGCATCGAACTGGCGTCCTTCCGACGCCAGCACATATTGGCCATCTTCGAAAAACTCGCTGGAGGCGACATCCAGGGCCAGCGCCACCTGCTCGCCGGGCCGGTAACCGGCCTCTTCAATAGCGCTCATCAGCAGCTCCAGGGCTTCCTCGTTGGACCCAAGATCGGGCGCAAAGCCGCCCTCGTCACCAACGGCCGTGCTCAGGCCGCGGCGCAACAGCAAGGCCTTGAGGGTGTGAAAAATCTCGGTGCCGGCTTGCAAGGCAGTGGGAAAATCCGGCAACCCGACCGGCATGATCATGAACTCCTGGATATCGACCTTGTTGTCGGCATGCGCACCGCCGTTGAGCACATTCATCATCGGCACCGGCAGGCTGGGGCTGCGATCATTGCCCTCAAGCAGATGCTCATAAAGCCACACTCCCTTGGCCGCAGCAGCGGCATGAGCACTGGCCAGGGAGACACCGAGCAAGGCGTTTGCGCCGAGATTTGCCTTGTTGGGGCTGCCGTCCAGTTCGATCAGGCGCTGATCGATGGCGGCCTGATCTTCGACGGACATGCCTTGCAGCGACCGGTCAATGCGCTCATTGACCTTGGCCACCGCCTGGCGCACACCCTTGCCCAGGTAGCGATTCTTCTCACCATCACGAAGCTCGACTGCCTCGCGTTCTCCAGTCGATGCACCGGACGGCACGGCAGCACGCCCGACCGTGCCGTCATCGAGTGTGACTTCGGCTTCCAGGGTGGGGTTGCCGCGGGAGTCAAGGATTTCGAGGGCTTGGATGTGTTTGATTTTCATGGTTCCTCACGTTGTTCGGAAGGAAGAAAGGTGAAAGGATGCCCGGTACCGAACGCTTTTCTACCTTTCACCTTTCACCTTTCACCTTTTACCTTTTACCTTTCACCGGGTCGTCCCTTGACGACCCTATCTATTTCGACCAGCGTTTCCAGCAACGCCTCCATCTCGGACAAACGCATCGAATTCGGCCCATCGCAAAGCGCCTTTTCCGGTTCCGGGTGGGTTTCGCAGAAAATGCCGGACACGCCGGCGCCGGCCGCGGCGCGAGCCAGTACCGGGATGAATTCGCGCGCTCCGCCCGAGGATTCACCCTGGCCGCCGGGCAACTGGACCGAGTGGGTGGCGTCGAAGACCACCGGGCAGCCGGTGTCGCGCATGATGGCCAGTGAGCGCATGTCCGAGACCAGATTGTTGTAGCCGAACATGTAGCCGCGTTCACAGACCATGAGCTGGTCATTGCCCGTGGCGCGGGCCTTTTCAACCACCTTGCTCATTTCCCAGGGCGAGAGAAACTGTCCCTTCTTGATATTGACCGGCTTGCCAAGACCGGCCACGGCCTGGATGAAATTGGTCTGGCGACACAGAAAGGCCGGGGTCTGGATGACATCGACCACTTCGGCGACGGCTTCAAGCGGGGTGTCTTCATGGACATCGGTCAGCACCGGCACGCCGACCTGTTCACGGATACTGGCCAGCATTTCCAGCCCGGCCTCCAGGCCGGGACCGCGATAGCTCTTGACCGACGTACGATTGGCCTTGTCGAACGAGCCCTTGAAGACGTACGCCATGCCCAGGCGGTCGGTCACCTGCTTGAGGTGCGTGGCGACTTCCAGGCACAACTCCAGGGACTCGAGCGTGTCCGGCCCGGCGATCAGGAACAGCGGCTGATCGATTCCGATTTCGCGTCCGGCAAGCTTCATGCGCCCGAGGCCTTGACCGCGGTCTTGACCGAAGCCTGCTGATAATTCAGGGCAGCCCGGACAAAACCCGTAAACAGCGGGTGGGAATCGCGCGGTGTGGACGTGAACTCAGGGTGGAACTGGCAAGCCAGAAACCAGGGGTGTTCGGGGAGCTCGACGATTTCGACCAGCATTTCGTCGACCGAGAAACCCGACAGCCGCATACCGTGCTCGCTGAGCACGTTGCGGTAGGCATTGTTGAATTCGTAGCGGTGGCGATGTCGTTCAAGCACCTCGTCCTTGCCGTAAAGCTTGCGCGCCAGACTGTCAGTCGCCAGGCGGCAGCGTTGCGCACCCAGGCGCATGGTCCCGCCCAGATCCTGGCCCTCGCGGCGCAGTTCGCGCTGTCCCTTTTCATCCAGCCATTCAGTGATCAGTCCGATCACCGGGTGGGGACTGTCCGGATCCATCTCGGTCGAATTGGCTTTGTCCAGCCCACAGACATTGCGAGCGAACTCGACCACGGCGCACTGCAGACCCAGGCAAATGCCCAGGTAGGGAATGCCCGACTCGCGAGCGTGGCGAATGGCGGTCAGCTTGCCTTCGAAGCCCCGTTCACCGAAGCCGCCGGGCACCAGGATGGCGTCGACATCATCGAGCACACCCACGCCACTGTCCTCGATCTCCTCGGATTCAACTGGCTTGATGCGCACATCGACATAATCCGGAAGGCCACCGGCAATCAGTGCCTCGTTGAGTGACTTGTAGGCATCGGCATGCTCGACATACTTGCCGACCATGGCCACGGTCACCTTGTGGCGGGGACGGGCTGCCCGTTCGACCACATCTTCCCAGTCGCCCAGGTCCGGAGCATTGGACTTGATGCCCAGTCGGTCCAGAACGATCCGGTCCAGGCCCTGGCGGTGATAGAACAGCGGAATCTTGTAAATGTTGTCCACATCCACCGCTGAAATCACGGCCTCGGTGGCGACATTGGTAAACAGGGCGATCTTCTTGCGCTCGTCATCGGACAGCATGCGCTCACAACGACACAGCAACACGTCAGGCTGAATCCCTATGGATCGCAATTCCTTGACCGAATGCTGGGTGGGCTTGGTCTTGATTTCGTTGGCGGCGCGCAGGAAGGGCACCAGAGTCAGGTGCATGAACAGGGCCTGGCGCCCGTATTCGAATCCGAGCTGGCGAATGGCTTCGAGAAACGGCAATGATTCGATGTCGCCAACCGTCCCGCCGATCTCGACCAGGGCGACATCGTAGCCCTCGACCGCCTGGTTGACCGAATCCTTGATCTCATCGGTGATGTGCGGAATGACCTGGACGGTCGAGCCCAGGTAATCGCCGCGGCGCTCCTTGGCGATCACGTTGGCGTAAATGCGCCCGGTCGTGAAGTTGTTTCGCTGGGTCATGCGGGTGCGCACGAAACGCTCGTAATGACCCAGATCCAGATCGGTCTCAGCACCGTCCTCGGTGACGAATACCTCGCCATGCTGGAACGGGCTCATGGTGCCGGGATCGACATTGATGTAGGGGTCGAGCTTGAGCAGGGTCACGCGCAGACCGCGCGCCTCCAGCAACGAGCCCAGAGAGGCTGCTGCAATGCCCTTGCCCAGCGACGAAACAACGCCGCCTGTTACGAAGATCAAAGAGGTCATGCCCGGAGTTCCATGATGAACAGGTCCGGGACGACATTCTACCCCAAAGCCCCCGATCCCGACAGGGCGTGGATCAGCGATCGGTCAGCCAGACCAGGGTCGCCTGCCGTCCGCTCCGGCCACCATCGCGCCGATGGGAATAGAAATGCTGCGCATCACCGGCCGTGCACAGGCCCGAATCACAAACCCGATTGACGCCGGCCATCCGGAGTTCATCAGTCGCAATGCGCTTCAGGTCAGCCTGAAAGCGACCGTGGGCATTGCACTGAAAAGCCTCCCGATGCAAAGGCGAGCGCTGCAGGAAGGCCGTTCGAACCGACTCATCCACCTCATAGTGGGGTTGCGAAATCCCGGCGCCGATCCAGGCTTGAAAGTGGGCAGGCGAACCCGGCAAGGTCGCCATCACGTTCTCGACAATGCCCCCGGCCAGCCCCCGCCAGCCGGCGTGAACGGCAGCTACCACGCGACCATTGTCCGCAGCCAGCAGAATCGGCAGGCAATCCGCGGTCAGGACCACGGCCACCTGACCCGGTCGATCCGTCCAGGCGGCATCGGCTTGCACGCCGGCTCGCCAATCATCGAGATGAAGACAATCGGTGCCGTGAACCTGGTTCAACCAGCACGGCGAAGTCGGCAAGCATTGATCCAGACGGCGCCGATTCTCGATGACCGACTGCTCATCGTCGCCACTGGATAACCCGAGATTGAGACTTCGGAAGGCGCCCTGACTGACACCGCCCCGGCGGGTGGTCGCCAACGCAGCGACTGCCTCCGGCACGTTCCAGCACGGACGAATCCAGTCAGCGGCCTGTGATTCATTCATGTCGGCTGTGAGTCCGACTCAAGCGCCTCCACCAGCGCCTGAAAATCCAGCGGCATTGGGGCGCTGGCTTCGACCATGTCTCCATCATCGGGATGCGGTACGCAAATTCTTGCGGCATGCAGGGCCTGGCGGGGAAATTCCCGCCACATGCCACGCTGCGCCTCGGTCAGGCCACCCGGCGCGCCGCGCTGGCCGTACACCGGATCGCCGATGATTGGATGGCGAATGTGGGCCATGTGAACGCGAATCTGATGGGTGCGGCCGGTCTCGAGCTTGACATCGAGCAGCGTGGCGCCGATCAGGCGCCGGGCGATGCGGTAATGGGTCACGGCCGCGCGTCCATCAGGTCGGACCACCTGGCGACGTCGATCCACCGGATGACGACCGAGGGGTTGATCCACGGTGCCGCCGGCAATCAATTCGCCCCATACCAGCGCCAGATAATGGCGCTCGATACGGCGTTTTTTCATGGCCGCAACCAGGAAACGGTGACTTTTCATGGTACGCGCGATGACCAGGCAGCCGCTGGTGTCCTTGTCCAGTCGGTGAATGAGCCCGGCCCGCGGCAATGGCGCAAGACCTGGGTCATGGTGGAGTAGCGCATTGACCAGGGTTCCGTCCGGGTTGCCCGAACCCGGATGAACCACCAGACCAGGAGGCTTGTTGACGATCAGTATGCACTCGTCCTGATGAAGCACATCCAGCTCAATCGCCTCGGGCCTCGGGTTGTTCGGGTGGGCTTCCAGCTCGGCTCTCAGGCTGACGACTTCGCCAGCACTGACTGTATGGCGCGGTTTGACCTGGCGACCATCAACCTGAACCTGGCCATCCCGGATCCAGGCCGACAAGCGTGTGCGCGAAAACTCCGACCAGCAATCGGCCAGCACCTGGTCCAGCCGCCGCCCGGCGTGCTCGGCGCTGATTTCAACTTCCCGTTTGATGCTGTTCATGACGCGGCCCAGTGTATCCGGTTGATCAACACCGGTAAAAGTCGGTTTGCCCGCGTTTCACCAAGGGGTTTGTGGCAAAATACTTAACACGCAATTAGCAGCCAGTCTGGCATCATCGCTGCTCTCGCATCTTTTCTCCGTCCGCATCAAGTCATCGATCATGTCGAATTCTCAAAACGTTTCCCGTTGTGTGCGCCTGTTCCTGATCAGCCTGTTGGCTGTCGCCCTGATGGCTGGTTGTGGGCGCGAGCGGGTGGACGAGGAAACCGCTCCCGAGGAGCTGTACCTGAAGGCCCAATCGGCCCTGCAAGCCCGCAATTACGACCGTGCAATCGCTCTGTATCGAGACCTGACGGTTCGCTACCCTTTCGGTCGCCATGCCGAACAGGCCATGCTGGACATGGCTTATGCGCAGCATCGCGCACGTCGCCCGGAAGCGGCGCTGACGACCCTGGATCGATTCATCCGCACCTACCCGACCCATCCCAATGTGGACTATGCCTGGTATCTCAAAGGTCTGGTGCATTACGACCAGGCGATGGGTTTTCTGCGCCGGATCATGCCTGGGCAACTCGTCGATCGCGACCAGGAAAGCGCGCGTCGGTCATTCATGGATTTCCAGGAATTGATTCAGCGTTACCCCGAGAGCCGCTACGTGGCTGATGCCCGTCAGCGCATGGTATTCCTGCGCAATGCCATGGCCGAGCATGAAATCGTGATCGGCGAGTACTATTACAACCGCCAGGCCTACATCGCCGCACTCAACCGGGCCAAGTACGTGATCGAACACTATCCCGGCGCGCCGGCCAACATTGATGCGCTGGAGCTCATGGAACGCGCCTACCTTCGCCTCGATCTCGATGAATTGGCCAGTGATACCCGCCGAACGCTGGAATACAACTATTCCGATGAACTGGCCAGGCGAGCCGAGCAACAGCCAGGTTTTCTGCGTCGACTCTGGCCCTTCTAGCCCGAGCCTCTCGAATCCGCCGGGAAGCCACCCGCATTGACTGACCATCACCTCCAGCGCATTGCGCGCCACGATCCGGATGAGCAATCCGACCGGCTCGTCGCGCGCGTCAACGATGCCCTGAAGGCCCGCCTGGAAGGGACACAGGATGAGGCCCGTCGCCTCAGAGAGGCCATGAACTACGTGGTTTTCAATGGCGGCAAGCGCCTCCGACCGCTGCTGGTTTATGCCGCCGGCCAATGGCTTGACCTGGACGTCGACCAGCTCGACGCGCCGGCCTGTGCGGTCGAGCTGATCCATTGCTATTCCCTGGTACATGATGATCTGCCGGCGATGGATGACGATGACTTGCGCAGGGGCCGCCCGACGGCTCACCTGGCATTCGATGAGGCCACCGCCATTCTTGCCGGCGATGCCCTTCAGGCCAAGGCATTCGAGATTCTCGCCAGTGACGACCGACTCAAGGATCAACCGGGGCCGGCGCTGGAAATGATTGCCGGTCTGGCCAGAGCCTGTGGCGTGGGCGGCATGGCCGGCGGACAGTCACTGGACTTGCTGATGGAAGGCTCGCAGCCTGACCGCGCTGCCATCGAGCACATGTTTCATTTGAAGACCGGCGCACTGATCGAGTGCTCGGTCATGATGCCTTGTGCACTCAAACCCGACCTTGATCCCGCCCAGCGCGAGCTGCTGGGCCGTTTCGCCCACAAGATCGGTCTGGCCTTCCAGATTCGCGATGACTTGCTGGATATCGAAGGTCAGCCCGAAGTCATCGGCAAGGCCACCGGCGCCGACCAGGCCCACCACAAGGCCTCATGGCCGGGTTTGTATGGTCTGGAGGCGGCCCG
>SL_3KL_010_SEDDRAFT_10000094_pt1 | contig 55644 bp, 45 predicted proteins | sample SodLakKL_010_SED_2_FD_10381 | JGI IMG/M metagenome (IMG submission 10381)
ATTCATTACTGCCGTCCGGGGGCCTGCTTTCGTTCACCCGCCCTGGTAAAGGGGCCTTGTTTTTGACGCAGATCCATCAAAGGCGGATTTATCCCCCACACGGCCCCAGTCAATTACATATTAGTGCATGCTTTACAGGCAGATCCATCAAATGCGGATTTATCCCCCACACGGCCCCAGTCAATTACATATTAGTGCATGCTTTACAGGCAGATCCATCAAAGGCGGATTTATCCCCCACAGGCCCGGTCAATTAAATGTTTGCTTCACTTTTTTGATCAGCTCACCGTAGATGCCCTGGTTGGTGGCCACGATCTCTTTACCAAATACAAAATTATTTTTCCCGGAAAAGTCTGTGACCTTTCCGCCGGCTTCAGTTACGATGAGGCTGCCGGCTGCCACATCCCACGGGTTGAGGCTGTATTCGAAGAAACCATCGAACCGTCCGCATGCCACATAGGCCAGGTCAACGGCGGCACTGCCAATCCTGCGCACCCCCTGGCTGTTGCGAAGGCACCACGTAAGAAGGTCGATGTATTTTTCCATCAGCGAATAATCGTAGTATGGGAAACCGGTGGCCAGAAGGCTGTCATTCAAGGTGTCTGCTGAAGAAACCCTGATGGGGTTGCCGTTGAGGTAAGCCCCGCCGCCTTGCCAGGCATAAAAACATTCGTCATGGTTGACCTCATACACCACGCCCAGCAGGGTCTTGTCATGGCGCATCAGGGCGATGGAGACACTGAAACAGGGCAGACCATGAATAAAGTTGGTGGTGCCATCCAGGGGGTCTACCACCCAACGGGTTGCATTCCCTTGTTTGCTGATGCTGTCTTCTTCAACAATGAAGCCTGCCTCGGGAAGCAAATGCTCCAGGGCCTTGACAATCCGTTTTTCGGCCGTGGTGTCAACATGGGTCACATAATTGTGCAACCCTTTTGATTCGATGTCTGATGCGCTGAGCCTTGGCATTTCATCACGGATAAACTGGCCGGCATCCCTGGCCACATCGCATACGTGAAGGCACAGTTGTCTGTAATCTTTTTTCATACCGTATAAACTCCGTTTTTGTCTGTGGAAATCAATTGTACCGCTTGGATGGCATTCACCTTCCGGGTATCGAAACTGGTTTTTATTTTGATGTAATTCTCGGTGAACCCAAAGAGGAGGTGCCCCTGCCGCTCTTTTTCCCACAGCACAGTGGTTTTAAGTCCCCTGTTGGCCTCTGTGAAAAGATTTTTCTTCTCTGCCGACAGCTGTTGCATCATTTTTGAGCGTCGCCTCCGTTCTGAAGGGTCTACCCTGTGCTGACTTTTTATGGCTCGGGTGTGTTCCCTTTCGCTGTAGTTGAAAACGTGCATGTAGGATACGTCCGTTTTTGATATGAAGCGAAGCGACTCTTTGAACAGCTCATCGGTTTCTTCAGGGTAGCCAACGATGAGGTCGGCGGCGATGCATGCATGGGGGATGTGTTTGCGGATGGCTTGTACCCTTGAAGTAAACAGTGCAGTATCGTACCGCCTGCCCATGGACCGGAGGATGGCATCGCTGCCCGACTGCAGCGGGATATGGAAATGGGGCATCAGCTTTGGTTCCGCTGCCACCAAGCGGATAATATCGTCATGAAGAAGGTCTGGCTCAACAGATGACAACCGGATGCGCAGCAATCCATCAATTTTTATCAGTTCTTTCAGCAGGTCGAAAAAAGATTCACCGTGAGGTTTGCCGAAGTCGCCGATGTTCACGCCTGTGAGAACAACTTCTTTTATGTCAGTTTCTGCGATCTTCCTTGCCGTTTTCACTGTCGCGGCAATGGTGTCGCTGCGGCTGTGGCCTCGGGCAAGGGGGATGCTGCAATAAGAGCAGTTATAGTCGCAGCCATCCTGTATCTTGAAAAATGAGCGGGTTCGCCCACCCAGGGAATAAGCGGGCACAAACCGGGGAATCCCGGTGCCCGGTTCAGCCATGTTTGTCTTGTCGACCACAGCTTTTTCCATGCCCTCAATGTAATCTAACAACCTGAATTTTTGGGTGTTGTCCAATAAATGAGAAACTCCCGGCAGGGACATCAAATCACTGGCACCCGCCTGCGGATAGCATCCCATCACGATGATTCTGCATGCGGGATTTGTGCTTTTCGCCTGCCGGATAAGTGCCCTGCATCGTTTATCTGCTTTTTTTGTCACCGTGCAGGAGTTGATCACGTAAATGTCTGCTGGTTCATCATAAGGCACCTGCTTGTACATACCATTCGAAAATTGCCTGCTGATGGCCGATGTCTCACTAAAGTTGAGCTTGCAGCCAAGCGTCTGAAAAGCGATCCGTTTTTTCTTGTTCATCTGTTTACATTTCCCCGCGCAGTAGGGGCGGTGTTGGCATGGTTGGTCATCACCCTGTGAATACCGTTGCAGTCATGGCCCAGTTCATCCGGCAATGTTATCTTTGCAAATTTAGCCTTTTGTGATGAATATTTTATTGATCAACATGTAAGTCAACAGGGCAAAAACATGAACCATTTTAATGAGTGACACAAAATCATTATATTTAACCCAATTTAGCCATTGGAAAACCTGTTCCGAGTCCAAAACCCTTTATAAAAAAGGACTTACGCTTTGCTTGCTTCGCCAGCACCCCTTAGGCTATGCCTCCTCAGCAAAACCCTTTTCTATTTTGGCTTTTGGCCTCCCATCACGAAGATCCAATGACCGAGCTGTGTTAAAAACACCATGTAAAACCATAAAAACGCAACCCATGAAATTATTTTTCATTGCTATGATTGCATTACTGGCCGTTACCGTTAATCCTGCTTATGGTGAAGAGGAGCAGGCAAACAATACTGATAGAGTGGATTACAGTGAAATGAACTTGTTTGGCGGAGGGGTGTCATTCGGCTATTACAACTATGGATTCGTTGGCAGCAGAAGCTTGTCACTGCCCCCGGTAAACGCCTATTTTGAGTTTGGCCTTCATGAATATCTGACCGGGGGGCCTTTTATTGGTTTTGCCCGGTGGAATTATGATCATAGCTTTGCAGCGACAAATGTAAGTTATCACTGGAACTTTTTCAATGTGGGGGCACGTGCCAGTTTTCATCTGACAGGGATATTCAATGAGCTGTTTGACAGTGATGTTGACGAGAAAAGAATTGATTGGTATGTGTCTTTGATGAGCGGGCTCGAATTGCGTTACTTCAGCACCACCAGTGAGGTGTTTGAGGATGAGTATGACGACCGGACCAAATTGTTTTTCGGACCAATATCTGGCATAAGGTATTACCTGGGCGACAATTTTGCCCTTTACCTGGAAGGGGGTCGCGGTGCACTCGGCTTGTTTACCTTTGGTGTTTCCACCAGGCTTTGACCATCTCCGGGTGCAGACACTGTTTATTATCTTACACCTTTTAACATTGTACCATATGAGAACAAACGGTTTGATTCTGTGCTTCTTCATTGTTTTGATTTCCTTTCCATTTACGGGAACATATGCCCGCGGTTCGGACTTTAGCGATGTGCAAATTGTCAATGCTGGATTTTCGTTAAATTATAACTATGGGTATATCGGTAGCCGTAGCATAAACATCCCGCCTTTTTTAGCATACCTTGAGATTGGTGTGCATGAGTTCGTTACGGCCGGCCCATTTGCCGCCTACAGCCGATGGAATTATCCGGCACGCACCCGTTCCTTCATGAGTCTTGGCATCAGGGGTAGTTTTCACCTTTCCCCTTTGATCAATGATCTGACAGACGGCAGTATTGATGAACGTCAGATTGACATCTATGCCTCAATGATATCCGGTATTGAGCTCAGACACTATGGAGCAAGTGATACCGAGCGTGCGAGTGATTATATAGACAACACCCGTTTTTTCCTTGGCCCTGTGGCTGGTGTAAGATATTATTTTACAGATGAGCTGGGGGTTTTTTCCGAGATCGGCCGCGGTGCCCTTGGTGCGGTGACTGTCGGGATGTCTCTGCGGCTATGAGCGCATGACAACCACCGTTACCTTTTGACAGTCAGGGACAACGCATCATCAGTGCATTGGCCTGAGCCAGGCTGCCAGGCGAATGATGGGTGCGAAAAAATATACAATGACAGGCTGACAGCTTTTATTCTTCCTGTCAAAGCCCCTGGTGTTGCAAGATCTTTCACAGTCTTTGCTTTTGCTGACGTTAGGTGCGCCTGTCTTATCGCTTCCGGGGACTGACCCTTGAGGCAGGTCCTGATTTTTTCCGGAATATTTCGCAAAAACATTACCTTTGTCTCCGATACCCTTAAAATCGAGTTGCTGCAACCCTTATTAGGCTTGTATGGTGAATTATAAAATTTTTTACCAGGCGCTGACAGCCATCCCCAATTAGGTGAGTCATGCATGAATCTGCACCGCGGTGTGGCTGGTTCCCGGTAAATAATTTTTAATGACCTTTTGCAGGCTATTTTAAGGGTTTTTTTGCAAGGTACATTTCTCCTGAAAAAAAAACACCAGCATTTTGTGTGTTGACGGATGACGGAATAAGGATGGAATGATGGAACGACAGAACGATAGAACGATGGAACGAATCTTTTGGGCATTGGCTGTAAGCTATTGGCTTTTAAACCCTTAAACCCTTAAACCCTTAAACTTTTAAACCCTTAAACCCTTAAACCTTAAACCCTTCAACCTCTTTGACCTTCTGACAAATGATAAACATAAATAAACAAGCAACGACCGGGTGAAAGACCTTGAGATTTTTTTCATGTGTCGGTGTGTAATTTCGAATGAAAAAAAATCATGTATAATTCATCAATAAATAAAAATCATGCGGTATGAAAAAACTATCTGTAATTGCTTTCGGTGGGAATGCTTTGCTAAAGAGCGGCCAGAAAGGAACCATTGATGAACAGGAGCAGAATGTGTATGACACTTGTCAGCATTTGGTGCCCCTGATCAAAGAAGGCTATGACCTGGTGATCGGTCACGGGAACGGCCCCCAGGTGGGCAATGTATTGTTGCAGCATGAAGCCGGACACCGGATATATGATCTGCCTGCGCAGCCCATTGATTTTTGTGTTGCGGAAACCCAGGGCTCTATTGGTTTCATGATAGAACAACAGTTGCGCAATGTTTTGGCTGAGCATGGCCTCAGGCGAAACATTGTCACACTTGTAACCCAGGTGGTTGTAGATAAGGCGGATGAGGCCTTCAGGAACCCCACCAAGCCTGTCGGGCCGTTTTACAAAAAGGAGGAATCGGAAGCGTTGGCCAAAGAGAATGGCTGGGTGTTCCATGAGGACCCCAGGAAGCGCGGCTGGCGGAGGGTTGTAGCATCGCCCAAACCCCTTGATATTCCCAACTGGGAAGCTGTGGAAAAACTCGCCCGCGAGGGAACGATCGTTATTACCGTGGGCGGTGGCGGCATCCCTGCCTATATTGATGAGCAAGGCAAGATGGTTGGCATTGATGCGGTCATCGACAAAGACCTTGCTTCTTCCTTGCTGGCAAACAAGGTCAAAGCGGATGAGTTTTGTATTCTCACCGATGTGCCCAATGTTTTTATCAACTTCCACAAAGAGGATGAAAAAAAACTGGAAAGGGTTTCCGTGGATGAGATCGGACGCTACCTGGCCGAAGGACAATTTGCCGAAGGCAGCATGGCACCCAAGGTGCGTGCCTGCATTCAGTTTGTGGAAAAAGGGGGAAGGGATGCCATCATTACCGAAGCCGAACAACTTGGTAAAGACAGTGGCACAGTTATTTATTAGCAAATGTGTAAATATGCGAATGAGTAAATTATCAACATTTAATTCAACCTAAAAAATCTAGCATTATGGCGTTCAATTTGAAAAACAGAAGTTTTCTGAAACTTTTGGACTTCACTCCACAGGAGATCAAGTTTTTGCTCGACATGTCTGTTGACCTGAAAAAGGCCAAATATGGCGGGTATGAACAACAAAAACTGAAAGGTAAAAACATTGCCCTGATCTTTGAGAAGGCTTCCACACGTACGCGATGTGCCTTTGAGGTGGCTGCTTTTGACCAGGGTGCCCTGGTAACTTATCTGGGTCCCAGTGGCAGCCAGATAGGCAATAAGGAGTCGATGAAGGATACTGCCCGCGTTTTGGGCCGGATGTATGATGGCATTGAGTATCGTGGCTTTGCGCAGACCACGGTTGAAGAACTTGCTGCATATTCCGGGGTTCCGGTATGGAATGGTCTGACCAATGAATTCCATCCTACGCAGATCCTGGCCGATTTTCAGACCATGATGGAACATTGTGACAAGCCGCTGCACCAGATTTCTTTCTGCTATTTGGGGGATGCCCGCAACAACATGGGGAATTCCCTGTTGGTTGGTGCGGCAAAAATGGGCATGGATTTCCGTGCGGCAGCCCCCAAGTCAGTTCAGCCCAGTGGAGGACTGGTGGCAGAATGCCGTGAGATCGCCAAAGAAACCGGAGCAAAGATCACGATTACAGAGGATGTAAATGTGGCTGTAAAAGATGCTGACTTTCTTTATACCGATGTGTGGGTGTCGATGGGGGAGCCGGACGAAGTGTGGAAAGAACGTATCAAGCTGCTGAAACCCTACCAGGTAAACATGGATGTGGTTAAAAAGACCGGGAATCCGAAGGTGAAGTTTTTACACTGCCTGCCGGCGTTTCATAATCGCGAAACCACCATCGGAGAAGAAATTTACCAGAAGTTCGGCCTTGATGGCATGGAGGTGGTGGAGGAGGTGTTTGAATCAGAACATTCAGTGGTGTTTGACCAGGCCGAGAACCGTTTGCACACTATCAAAGCGGTGATGGTGGCCACACTGGGTTCTTAAGGTACATGTGCCTGCCGCATAAACCAAACGCGGATGATCATGGGTTGTGTTTCCATCATCATCCGCGTTGCCAATACCTGACGTGATTAACACCCGGGCCTATTGCCCTTCTTCCTTTCTCTCACGGGTTTTTGTTTCTTCCTGAACGGCCTCTTCTATGGCGCGCTGCACCTCTTTCATGACATCATTGATTACCGGTCCGATCTGTTCCAATCCCCTGCCAATCTCTTCCATACTCCGGCCAACGCCCTTCATGACATCCTGCAATACAGGGCCTATATGCTGCATCTCCAAGTGCAGTTCCTTCATGGCTTTGTCTACCTCCTGCATGCCCCTTTTAACATCATCCCTGATGTTATCCCAGTCAACCGCTTCAAGTTCTTTCATGGCCTCTTTGATTTGTTCCCTGGCCATGCGCAGTTCTTCCTGAAAGTCCTCGTCCTGAAACTCTTTCTGAAGCTCCTCCATGGCTTTGCGCACCTCTTCACCAGCCTTCCTGGCTTCCTCTCCTGCTTGCTGCATTTCCATCCGGAACGATTCCGAACGAAGCTTGTCAAAAACTTCTTTATTGACCTCTGTCATGGCAAGACGGATCTCATCAAAGGCTTTCAGGAGCTTTTCGCGATCCGCCTCATCAAGACCTTCAAATGAGATCCTGGTGCCATCGTGAAGATAAATGGTGTGGGGCTTCCCGTTACTTTCATCTGGTGGCGGCGGTGGTGGGGGTGGAGATGGGGGAGGTGGTGGCCCGGGTGCCTCTTCCTCTGCTGCCAGGGCTGTCACATTATACGGGGTTGCCACATCCCGCTGGTCGGGCAGCACCGTATCAGCGTCGTCAAAAAGGTTTACTGTCATGGCCGGGTTTATCCAGGCCACAGATACAAAGGCAAAAATGATGGCAAGCAAAGCTGCAAGCTTTTGCCCGGTGTTCATTGATCTTGTTTTCATGGTCATCATGTGTTTAATACGTGTGAATAATTGATTTTTGGATTGTGTCGCAGCCACCATGGATTGCGGTAAAGCAACGCTGCGTTTTTCTTCTAAGCTTACAAGGGCCTGGGCATAAATAAGCGGACTGCCTGTTTCCCTGACAACCCTTTCGTCGACACACTGTTCCCGCAATTTCCTTAAATGGTTGCTGATCAACCATGTCGCAGGATGGTAAAAGAACAGGTTCTCTAAAAGCCTCTGCAGTGCATTGACATAATGATCTTTTCTTCGTATGTGATATAGCTCATGCAGTATAATTGTCTCTATATGTTCCGTGGTCATTGATAATAACATGGCCGCTGGCAACAATATCATGGGCTTCAGGAATCCAATCACCACAGGTACATCGACTTTTTCTGTGCGCTTCACCGGCACATGAAGCTTTACTCCGGCTTTTTTGATCAGGTGATCAACCTTCTGCTGCCACTCACGGTTTAATGCTTTGGTATGTTTTTTTCTCAGCCGATAAATCCTGGAATATGAGAAAAACCCATGAATGGATAATGCAAGGAGCCCGGCGAAATATACCCAGAACACCAGGGGTGTGAATGCCTCAAAACCTGCAAGAAATGCCGGCTGGCCTTTTTCTAATACATAGAATGCCCGGGTGCCGGAAGAGGCGATCCATGCGTATGTTTCAAATTCGAGCGACATGATCTGCCGTGCATTCTGATAGACATTAAACTGCCTGAAAAAAGTATATCCAAAGCATACAGGGATGGCTAAAAAGGCCATCAGCGTTAACTTGTAGCGAAGCGTTGCCGCACTCTTTCGGGCTATCGCCATGCCAAGCTTCCACAACATGGCTATAAGCAAAATTTGCCAGAGGCTGTGCAGTATCGTCCAGCCCAGTGCGTTGATTGCCGGATGGCTGATATGTTCAATAATGCTCATTTGCCTTTGTTTTCAAATTGTTTCAAATAATCCCTGATCTTTTTCATTTCTTCAACAGAGATCTCCTCATTGTCGAGGGCACCGATGACCAGGCGGCTGGTTGACCCTTTGAACAATCCATGGATCATTTTCCCAAGAAACTGCTGCTGGGTTTGTTCCCTGCTAACCATCGGTTTATAAACATGTGTACGGCTGCTTGTATCGCGCGAAAGAATGCCTTTGTCCGTCATGATCTGCATGGTCTTTAAAGTGGTGGTATAGCCAATGTCTTTTGACTTTGCAAGCACCTCATGCACCTCCCTGACGGTAGCTGCGCCTTGATCCCACAATACCTGCAGTATTTCCAGTTCGCTCTCCGTGGGCCGGTATGGCTTTTTCTTTTTCATAGACAGCTGATTTATGACCAGAACTACGATAAATTTCGTAGCAAATATAATACGAAGATTTTCGTATTCCAAATTTTTTTAGAAATATTTTAAAAAATATCGTACTTTGGCAAAAAATGATTCAGCAATACACCATATCGTTGCCTCCTTTCCGTCGTGGTTTTCATCTGATCACGGACCATATCAAAGGGGCCATCGGCCAGTTGCCTGAAAAGGGACTTTTGAATATTTTCATTCATCATACTTCGGCCGGATTGATGATCAATGAGAATGCGGATCCTTCGGTACGCGCAGACCTGGATAGCAGCTTCAACCATTTGGCCCCCGAGCGGATGACTTACTATACCCATGTGATGGAAGGGGATGATGACATGCCAGCGCACATCAAATCGGCACTGACCGGTGTTTCGCTTACGATTCCTGTTTCCGGCGGCCGCCTGAAGCTCGGCACATGGCAGGGGATCTTCCTGGGGGAGTTTCGCGATCATGGTGGGAGCCGAAGTCTTACCATCACGGTCTATGGCGGCTGATCCAACCTTAACGTCCGACAGCCACGGTCCGGCGCCCGACTTAAACATTATCCCTGCAACCGTTGTTTTAGTGTTGTAATTGATGGTTTTACAATTCAGCCGGATAAGATATGTCTGATCACTTTTTCAAACCGGTAGCTTACAGGGTAGAGGGGATGAGTTGCACCAATTGTGCATTGGGGATACAACGTATCCTTGAGAAGGAAGGCTTTCACAGGGTAAGTGCGGATTTTACCAGTGGTGAGGTGCGTTTTGAGGTGGCGGATGAAAACCGTTTGCCTCTGGCCGTTAAACGGATTGAATCATTGGGTTACAAGGTCAGGGATTTTATTGGCGTGAAAGAGGAAAAAAAAGGCTTTTCACCCATTGAAAAAAAATTCTGGTTCACAGCGATCTTTACTGTGCCATTGATACTCTCCATGTTCATTCCCATTGAGATTCTGCACAACGATCTTTTCCAGCTGGCTTTAACCATCCCTGTTTTTGTCGTTGGCTCTCTGCATTTTGGGCGAAGCGCCTGGTTCAGTCTTCGATCGGGTGTGACCAATATGGACGTGTTGATTTTTCTTGGCAGCACCGCGGCTTTTGTTTACAGCCTGATAGGTACAATATACGGCCTTGGTCATGATTACATGTTCTATGAGACTTCCGCCAGCATCATCTCCATTGTTTTATTGGGAAACATGCTGGAACATCGCTCGGTGAAAAAGACCACCTCGGCCATTGATGACCTTTTGAGGTTGCAGAAGAATACCGCACTGCGATTGATTACCGAGATGAATGAAGGCCAGGAAAGCGTTGAAGAGGTTGATGCTTCACTGGTGGAAGCGGGGGAGCGTGTATTGGTCAACACAGGCGACAAGGTCCCGGTCGACGGGGAGATATATTGGGGTGCAGGCAGCGTGGATGAAGGTTTGATCTCGGGTGAGAGCATCCCTGTTGAAAAGCAGAAGGGCGACAGGGTGGTGGGAGGCACGTTGCTGGTTTCCGGAACACTGCGTGTAAAAGCCACAGCTACCGGCAAAGATACGGTCCTGTCACAGATCATCGAACTGGTGCGCAACGCCCAGAAAGACAAACCCAAGTTGCAGAACCTTGCCGACAAGATCAGCAGCGTGTTTGTGCCCACGGTGGTTGTCTTGTCCGTGCTCACCATATCGTTTTGGTTTTTTGGCACAGACCTGCCTTTTCGTGATGCTTTGATGCGTGGCATTGCCGTGCTGGTCATTGCCTGTCCCTGTGCTCTTGGCCTGGCCATTCCCACGGCCGTGGTTGTCGGACTGGGACGGTCGGCAAAAAGCGGGATCCTGATAAAGGGCGGTACCGCCATCGATAAGTTCAGCGCCATCCAGACGGTGGTGTTCGACAAGACAGGAACCCTTACCACAGGTAATTTCCGCATCAACAAACTGGAGTGCTTCGGCAAATCGGAAGAGAGTGTTCGCAGCCTGTTATACAGTTTGGAAAAACATTCCAACCATCCTATTGCTAAGGCCATTACCCGTTTTTTTAAAGGAGCCGGAACGGTTCGTTTTGAATCTGTGGACGAAAAGAAGGGCCTTGGTGTTGAAGCCACCGACAAAGATGGCAATAGATTCATTGCCGGGTCTTACAGTGTCGCTTCCCATCTGACAACCGACGATAGCCACAACATATATCTCATAATGAACGACAGGCTCATCGCCTGGCTTGACCTGGAGGATGAAATAAAGCCGGGGGCTGCAGACCTGATAGCTTTTCTGAAGGGAAAAGGCCTGAAGACAGTATTGCTCAGTGGAGACCGTCATTCACGATGTGAGTCCATTGCTGAAGAACTGGGCATGGATGAAGTGTACTCTGAAAAGCTCCCTGACCAGAAGCTGAAGGTGATAGAGGCGTTGTCGGAGCAAGGCAAGGTGGCCATGGTGGGCGATGGCATCAATGATGCTCCTGCACTGGCCAAAGCATATATTGGGATCAGCATGAGCGATGCCACCCAGGTGGCGGTTAAATCAGCGGAAATAGTATTGCTGAAAGGCGACCTGTCGCTGCTTGCAAAGGCCTTTGGCGCTACCCGGACCACGTTGCGCACGGTGAAGGAGAACCTTTTCTGGGCATTCTTCTATAATGTCGCCGCCATCCCACTGGCGATGGTTGGCCTCCTTACACCCATCATCGCGGCATTCGCCATGGCTGTTTCCGATGTGATCGTGGTGTTGAACTCCTTGCGATTGAAAACACGCAGGTTACGCTAAGTCCTGACTCCACCTGCAACCTGTTTTGTCCATAAAAACAAACGCTGACTGCCATTGCAGGATCCATCAGAAGGCAATCGATCAGTCCGTGGGTTTATGTGCAAAGGCCGATGCCCAACGAATCTATCCGTTCATCGACATGAGGAACTCCTCATTGTTCTGTGTGTGCCGGATCCTTTCCATCAAAAACTCCATGGCTTCCAGTGAAGTCATGTCGGCGATAAACTTGCGCAGCACCCATATCCTGTTCATGATGTCTTTGTTGAGCAGCAGGTCTTCGCGGCGTGTACCGGAAGCGACAATATCTATGGATGGGAAGATGCGTTTGTTGGAAAGTTTGCGGTCCAGTTGCAACTCCATGTTGCCGGTTCCCTTAAACTCTTCAAAGATCACTTCATCCATTTTCGATCCGGTGTCGATCAGGGCGGTGGCGATGATTGACAGAGAGCCGCCGTGTTCAATATTTCGTGCCGCACCGAAGAAACGTTTGGGCTTGTGCAACGCATTGGCATCCACACCACCTGACAGAACCTTGCCCGATGCAGGGGATACGGTGTTGAAGGCCCTGGCGAGCCGTGTGATACTGTCAAGCAGGATCACCACGTCATGCCCGCACTCAACCATCCGCTTGGCCTTTTCCAGTACAATATTGGAAACCTTTACATGGCGTTCTGCCGGTTCGTCAAATGTCGAAGATATCACCTCACCGTGAACGTTGCGGGCCATTTCCGTAACCTCTTCCGGCCTTTCGTCGATGAGCAACACAATGAGATACACTTCCGGGTGGTTGGCCGCAATGGCGTTGGCGATCTCTTGAAGCAAAATGGTTTTGCCTGTCTTGGGCTGGGCGACGATCAGTCCGCGCTGGCCTTTGCCAATGGGCGCAAACATGTCGATTATCCGGGTTGACAAAGTGGCCCCTGAATGTCCGGTGATCGTAAACTTCTCATCAGGAAACAGCGGGGTAAGGAAATCAAAGGCTACCCTGTCGCGAACTTCTGCGGGGATACGGCCATTGATTTGCTCAACCTTGATCAGCGGAAAGTACTTTTCATTCTCCTTGGGTGGTCGGATGCCTCCGTTCACCGTATCGCCTGTCTTAAGTCCGAAAAGCTTGATCTGGCTTTGTGATACATATATGTCGTCGGGCGAATTCAGATAATTGTAATCGGAAGAGCGTAAAAAGCCGTAACCGTCAGGCATGATTTCCAGGACACCTTCGGCAGTGATGATCCCGTCAAATTCATAAACAGGTTCCCCGGTCCGCCTGTCATAACCTTTGGGCCTCTGGTAAGGTTCCTTCTCCTGTTCTTTTTCTTTTACTGGTTGCTCCTGCCTTTGAGACCTGGCTTTCTCTAATGCCGATTCCTCCGGCGGTATATCTACCTTCTTTACTTGCTGATGCTGAACTTTCTGTTGCTGTTTTACACCGGCAGTCCCGGTGTCCTGTTGTCCTTGCTTTTCGTGCATCTTCTGTACATGGGCAGATGTTTTATCTAAATCCCTGGCCGCCTGTTTATCCTGGCGACCTCTTTTGCCATGAGGCTTAGCCTGCTTTTGCTGTTCTGTGCCTTCCTTTGCACCGGCTGAAGGCTGCTGGTCTTTCTTGCTTCGACGGCCTCTCTTTTTTGGGGGTTCCTGGACTTTGTCGGCTTGATCCTCCTGTTGAGAAGCAGGTTGCTTCTTTTGCGGCGATTTTTCCGACGGCGGAGATTGTATATCCCCTTGTTTCTTTGCACTCTCGGCGGGGTCGCTTGTCTTGCGCTCACTAGAGCTGCCTGCCGGAATGCGCTTGCGCGGACGACCCGGCCTGCGGCCCTTTTCCTTCTCCTGATGGCCCTCCCTGGGCGCGGATTTTACGGCAGGCGGATTCAACGCCTGTGCGTCCAGAATTTTATAAATAAGATCTTGCTTTTTATAGGAATCTACCTTTTTAATGTCTAAGCCCCTGGCTATCTCCTTCAAATCGGCAAGGAGCTTGCTGTTCAATTCTACGATGTCGTACATGGAATGATAAGTATTTGGATAAGCAATAAATGTTTAATGATTATAATGGAAACCGTATTGCGGACAAAAAACCTGCGAACCTGTTTTTTGCTATGAACGGAACCCAACTTGCTGAAGCACCAACAATTGCGGCGATAAAAAGAAAAAGTGTGAATTAGGTGTGTTTGCCAAAGAAAAAAGTTGGAAATGCAAGAATCGCTGCAAATATACAGATTCCTGATGAAACAAAAAAATTATTTTTTATGTGTTCATATTTATTTCCCGGATTCCGGAAGAACGATGGAGCGAATCTTTTGGGCATTGGCTGTAAGCTGTTGACATTTAAACCCTTAAACCCTTAAACCCTTAAACCCTTAAACCCTTAAACCCTTAAACCCTTAAACCCTTAAACCCTTAAACCCTTAAACCCTTAAACCCTTAAACCTGTATACCCTTAAACCTATTTGACCTTTTATTAACAGATAAAAAAAATCATTTACCTTTGCAACATATCCGTTTAATCAAACGACCAAAACCATGCTACAACGTATTCAGAGTATTTATTTGTTTCTGGTATTTGTCTTTTCCTTTCTGTTTTTTGTCCTTCCTTTGGCGCATTTCCCGGCAGTGGCTCCAGAGATGCCTTTGCGCCTGGTCAGGTATCATGAGTTCTTCACTGCGGTCGACATTGCCGGTACCTGGATGGCTGTTGTGCTGATCCTGTTGTTTGCCCTCGCAGCTATTATCACTGTCTACACTACATTTTTATACAAAAAAAGAATGGCACAGATCCGGTTTGGCAAATACAATATGTTCATCCACGCTGCCATCGTACTGGTCTCGTTTTTTTTCATCGACTCCATCCGCGGCCAGGTTAATGATGCAGGTTTTTCATATGGTGCCGGGATTTTCTTTCCTGTTATCTCACTGATCTTTATATTGATGGCAAACAGGGCCATCCGGAAGGATGAGAATATTGTGCGTTCGGCCGACCGCATACGTTAAATGGTGGTTGCCTCAAGGAACTGATTAGTCTTCGAGCCTTTTAATGATGTAGTCGGAGTTGAACAGCCTCAGTGCGCCCATATACTTCAGCTTGAACTTTATAAAGTCACCGACCTTGTACTTTTTGGGGTTCTTGCCCAGGTCGATGACCAGAATATCGGAGCTGGCACCTGCCATCTCCATTTTTTTGTCGACGGGAATCAGGAAGTCAGGGCTTATGTCAAGCAGGCCAACGTCGAGCAGCGCCCGCCATGATTTTTTTCCGTAGTCTGCAGCATTTATTTCAAATGATTCGCCTGATGGATTTTCTGCCAGCGTCCCCTCGGGCACGATCGGCTTTTCTATCAGCTCAATGATCTCGGCCTTGAAGGTGATCACGTCGTCTTTCATGCCCCTGATGGTCTTTCCTGTCCATAAGTTGGCCCCGAAATACAGGGTTTCTCCAACCCTGAAATGGTTTAGACCGGGAGGCACCTGTTTTTTCGACAACATCGGAATGGTTACGGAGGTTCCGCCGGACAACAGTTTGACTGTGCGGTTAAACTTCACTTCCACGATTTGTTTGTACAGACTGAGCTGGATCAACTTATCGCGCGAGGGCATGACACCATAGAGGCAGTTCAGGTTGGTGCCGAACCCCAGTATCTCGATATTGGGAAGATCAAAAACCTTCGAATAGAAATCGACCAGTTCTTCACCCATAACCCCTTCACGCAGCTCTCCCATCTCTACCATGATGATGACCTGGTGTTTTTTCTCCTGTTTCATCGCTTCCCGGGAGATCAGTTTCATGGTTTCAAGGTCAGAGTTCAGGCTCACATCTGCGTATTTTACCACGCTCCGGATACTGCGGCGCGGCGGCGGTTTAATATAAACGGTTTTTATATCCGGATCGATGCGTTTGATGGTGCGCAGATTGGATATCCGGGAATCCATCAACTCTTTGGCACCAAGACCGATGACCTCTTTAATGAACATCGGGTTGCCACACAGAAGCTTGGTTACAATGCCCCAGTGAATGTTGTGCCTGTCAAAAAGCCTGTCCAGAAAATCGTAATTGTGCTTCAGCTTCTTGCGGCTGATTGCTATTTCTGCCATGATCGGTTGCTTTAGCGGGTCCACCGCATTTCAAGGTACTTGCTGGTAAAGCCAAGTTTTTCGTAGAGAAAACGGGCCGGGTTTTCCGGTTCCACATGCAGTTTAATATCTCCTTCTGCCTTGTCAAAGGTTTTGAGCATCAACTCCTTGCCCAGCCCTTTGCCACGATAGTCCTTGTCTACGGCAATGTAAACAAGGATGTTTTCCGGGATGTAACCTCCCATACCGGTTTTGTTGATGATTACCGCACCGGTTATCATGCCACCCTCTCTTGAGACCAGGATGAAGCCTCCAAACTTATCCTTGTCGTCAAGGGCGAAATTGATACATTTCATGATGTACCGGTGCTCGTCGCCAAACTGATCCAGATGTTCATACAGGAAGTCGGCAATCTCCTTTTTTGTTTCTTCCGAAACCTTGTCAGCGGGAGTGAAAAATGTGTATTCCATTACTTTTTGGTTTTGGTATTTTGTGTGAAGTTAATCAATGTAAATGATATAACTGCCAGTGTGATGCCAAAAATATTCGGGTCCAGCCCCAAAGGCAGTCCCCATTCGCCGATGATCAGGGTAATGGTTGTCCCGCCGCCCAGCAGCATCGCCCAGAAGGCGGCGACCGGATGGGCTTTTTTCAGAAATAGCGCACCGATCACCGGTATAAAAAGGCCGGATACCATGAAAGCATATGAGTGCAGCATCAGGTCGAGCACGCTGGGCATCACAGATGCCAGCAGCAGGGCCGTGGTCCCCAGTACCAGTGTGAGGGCCTGGGATACAAGCAGGAAGGACCTGCGGCTTTCGGGGACCTTAAACCACCTTGTCAGAATGTCGGTCAGGAAATTTCCGCTGGATGCCATCAGGCAGCTGTCTGCCGTTGACATGATGGCTGAGAAATAAGCAGCCATCATCAGACCCATCAACCCAACCGGCAACACGGTACGCAGCAGCAAGGGCAGGCCTTGCTCCGAATCGATATCTGCAGCATCAGTAAATCCAAGATATTCAAACATCCCCTGCGCAATGGCTACCCTTGCAAAAAGGCCAAGCAACACCCCCATGAATGCCATCACAGGCCATTCAAACAACCCGGCGATGTACCATGCCTTTTGTGCCTGCTTTCTGTCGCGCGAGGCATAGATCCGCTGATAAAGCGTCATCCCTACAAACCAGATGGGGATGATGGTGACCGCCCAGTTCAGTATTTGCTGCCAGCGGATGTTGGCCAGGCTGAAAAATTCGGCGGGCAGCACTTCCCGGATGCTTTCCATGCCTCCCACACTGTAAAATGCGATGGGTATCCCAATGAAGACCAGTCCCGACATGAGGATGATCCATTGAATGGTATCGGTATATATCACTGCTTTGATGCCCCCCATTGCGGTATAGACGATCACGATTGCACCCATGATGATCAGGGCCGTTTGCCTGTCAAGAAGCGGGGTAAAGGTTGCTTCGGCCAATATGGCTCCCGCCAGGATCTGTGAGCTGGTAAACCCCAGATAACCGATGGCGGATATGATGCCTGCAAGGAAAGCAACCCCCGGACTGTAAAAGCTGCCGAGAAACTGGGGGAAGGTGAAGAAGGTCTTTGTCTCTTCAAGCTTTTTCACCCTGGGAATCAATAAAACAGCACTCAGCCAGGCCCCGATCAGCCCGGTGAACAACATCCATGAGCCCGCAAGGCCCATCACAAAGCCAAGACCTCCCAGCCCGATGGAAAAACCGCCGCCGACATCAGTGGCCACCACCGACAACCCAATGTGTATGCTGCCAATTTTTCGCCCCCCTACGTAAAAATCGTCAACCCCCCTGTTACGGATGAGAAAATAAATGCCGATACCGATCACCCCCATCATGTACAAGGTGAACACAAGGATGTCTAAAAAGTGCATTTGATTGTAACAATGGATTATTATGCGCCAAAGTTAGGGATTATTTCGCCAAGAGCAAAACTGGGGGTATAAAGCTTTGTTAGCAAGAGGATTATAGACACTTGAATCCGGAGAATTTTGTTTCTTTGCAAAACGATCGCTGGCTGCATGTTTATGGTTCGCCGGCAACACAAAATGCAAACCAACGCAGGAAATTAAAAATCCTTTCTCCAATGTATCCCTGGGGCAATCGCCGCCGTTTTCATTCATGGTCTGACGTGGTCCGCGAACGCTTTGGCACACGTTTGCAGAAGCTAACCATCAATGCCGGTTTCAGCTGTCCGAACCGTGATGGCACTGTCGCGACCGGAGGGTGCACCTTCTGTAATAATGAGGGCTTCAATCCATCGTATTGCGATCCGGAAAAACCCATTCATGAGCAGATAGATGAAGGCTTATCCTTTATCAGGCAACGTTATCGAAGGGCTTCCCTTTTTGTGGCATACTTTCAGGCCTATTCAAACACCCATGCGCCCCTGCATGTTTTGAGACAGGTCTATGATGAAGCATTGCAACATCCGGCCATCTCCGGACTGGTCATTGGAACCCGCCCCGACTGCATAGACGCTGAAAAGCTTGACCATCTTGCCGGCCTTTCTCGAAAGGTTTTCATTAAAATAGAATATGGCCTGGAATCGTGCTACGATGACACCCTGATGCGAATCAACAGGGGCCATACCTTTAAAGACACACAGGAGGCGATACGGTTAACTGCCGGATGCAACCTGTTGACGGGGGTACACATGATTTTCGGGTTGCCCGGCGAAAGCAGGGAACGGATGCTTGCCCAAACAGAGATGATCAACGCCTTGCCCGTCAATACAATAAAATTCCATCAGCTGCAAATCGTAAAGGACACTGCCATGGCAGCTGCCTATTTAAAAGATCCGGGAAGTGTTCATCTTTTTGATCTGGATGAATACATCGACTTTGTGGTGGCCTTTGTGGAGCGTTTGCGGCCCGGCATTGCCATTGACCGTTTTTCAGGGGAGGTGCCACCAAGACTTATTGTCGGGAACCGATGGGGGAACGTACGCTCTGATGGTGTGACCCGGATGATAGAGAAGCGGTTGGCTCAAAAAGGCACATTCCAGGGCAGGCTGTATCCCCAAATTTAATTATTTTTGGCCTCATTTTAAGAATAAAATCCTGTTCGTCTATGGAGAATGATAACCGCAACATGGTCTCCCGCATGCTTGGTGCCATTGAGCGGGTGGGCAATAAATTGCCTCACCCCGCTACTTTGTTTGCCATCTTTGCTTTTGCCATCATCTTTTTGAGTGGCCTTGCTGCTTTGTTTAATGTGACGGCCATTCATCCTGGTACGGGTAAAGAGGTAACGGCATTCAATCTATTGAGCAGGGAGGGTTTGCACATGATCATGACCAATATGGTGGTGAACTTCACCTCTTTTGCCCCCCTGGGAACGGTTTTGGTCGCCCTGCTCGGTATTGGCGTGGCAGAAGCCAGCGGCCTGATGTCGACCGGCTTGCGTTTGCTGGTCATCTCCGCACCAAAGAAGCTGCTGACCTTTGCCATTGTGTTCGCCGGCATCCTTTCGAATACAGCCAGCGAGGTGGGATATGTGGTGCTGGTGCCCTTGGGCGGAATGATCTTCCTGGCAGTAGGCCGTAACCCCATTGCCGGCATCGCTGCGGCTTTCGCCGGGGTGTCGGGCGGCTATTCAGCCAACCTCCTGCTCGGAACAATCGACCCCTTGCTTGCCGGCTTGTCGGAAGAAGCAGCCAGGATCATTGACCCCATCTACAACGTAAACCCTACGGCTAATTACTACTTCATGTTCGTGTCTACCTTCTTCATTGCCGTCATCGGCACATGGGTCACCGAAAAGGTGGTGGTTCCCCGCCTGGGAAAATACAAGGGAGACGCCCAACCGGAAGAGATAAAGCAGCTTACAGACAATGAAAAGCGTGGCATACGCGCTACTTTCTGGGCACTGATAGGGATTGCATTGTTGTTGGTATGGAGCGCTGTGCCCATGGAAGGGGGGATATGGTCCTCGATACCGGGATCAGGCTTTATGCGTGATCCGGAGACAGGAGACCTGCTTCGTTCCCCCTTTATGAGCGGTATCGTAGCCATCATATTCGTTGTTGCCGCCATATTGGGGATCGTATACGGCATCGCTGCCAAAACACTGAAGAGCAATTACGATGTGATCAATGGCATGGGCAAGTCTATGTCTACCCTTGGGACCTACATCGTACTGGTGTTTTTCGCTGCCCAGTTTGTGGCCTATTTTAACTGGACGAACCTCGGACTGATCTTTGCCATCCAGGGGGCAAATTTTATCGGGTCGCTTGGATTTGGACGCATCCCGCTGATGATAGCCCTTGTACTGGTGTCTGCCTTTATCAACCTTGTGGTGGGCAGTGCCAGCGCCAAATGGGCCATCATGGCACCCGTATTTATCCCCATGTTCATGTTGCTTGGCTATTCGCCCGAATTTACTCAACTGGCCTACCGCGTCGGGGACAGCGTCACCAATGTGATCGCCCCCATGATGTCCTATTTTGCCATGATCGTTGCCTTTATGGAACGCTACGATAAAAAAGCCGGCATCGGGACCATCATTGCGACAATGCTCCCCTATACGGTTGTTTTTCTGCTGGCCTGGTTGGTAATGCTCATCTTCTGGATACTGATGGGTCTACCAATTGGACCGGGCGCACCATTGTTTTACGAGCTGCCCTTATCATAAACATAGAAAGGCATGCCATACACTGTTGCCACCAACGAGAGGCGCGTACCCCAGCCAAAATATCCTTTATATCATTTGTAAATCATTAATAATGAGTGATTCACAAAATATACAACACGATGAATGAACAAAAGTCCGGAAATTTTCATAAATTTATGATGCAAAATTCAATCTGAAAACAATGGATCCCACGAAGTGCGACGCCATCCTGGTCCCTGTTGACTTTACGCAAGTGGCTGATTATGCCATAGATCATGCTTCGGCCATTGCGCGGATCTTTGGCTACAGGCTTTATCTTCTCCATGTTATCAGCAAAAGGCAAAAAGGGACCCAAAAGGAAAAGGACGCAGATAAAAAACTGATTAGGATCTCTTCCCGGTTGTCAAGGGACCATGGCCTGAAGGTGACACACATGATCAGGGTGGGCACTGTGTTCAGAACGATCAGCGGGGTGGCTGAAAGGCTTCGGGCTTCATTTATCGTTATGGGGGTTCACGGCAAGAAAGGGATCGAGCACCTGGTAGGCAGTTACCCCTACAAGGTGGTATGCAAATCCAGTGTCCCCGTTCTCGTGGTTAAGGATAACCATCAGCACGTGGGATTTCATAACATTGTCATCCCTGTCGATTTTTCGAAGCGAAGCACACAAAAGATCACCCAGGCCATTAAGTTCTCAAAGTTTTTCGGTGCCCGGATCAGGGTTTTCGGGTTTTTATCTTCTGAAAACAAGGCCAAGATCATCAACAAGGAAGCCTTGCTGAAAAGTGTCAACGATGTTTTTGAGGAGAGTGATGTGCCTGTTACCACCGATCTGGTGATCAATCCGGCCCATGATTGGCCGGAAGCATTGATGGTCTTTGCAGACAAGGTGAATGCCGACCTGATCATGATCGTAGCTGAACGGGGCGGGCGCATCCAGGAGATCTTCTCTCCCAACTATACTGAGCGTATCCTTGACAAAATAGACGTTCCTGTGCTCACCATTATGCCTTGTGCCGAAGACCTGGAGAAGGAAGCAGAATCTGTCAAAAGGGGCCTGGTTACGCCGTTTGTTGATCCTTTTGGTTTGATCGTCAGGCCCAGCCCGTTGAAAAAAACAAATTAACCGGTACAGAAGATGCTTGTGTTCGATAATACAGAAGTTGCCTTCCAGGATAAGGGTAAGCATTCATTGAGAAGGGCCTACTGGATATTCAGGCTGGTGGGCAGTCCAGTCCTCGTAAAAACAGGATCTTTGTTGCTGAAGTGTGCATTATGGATGGGACTGCCTGTTAAATGGGCATTGAAACCCACGGTATTCAGACATTTCTGCGGTGGTGAAACCATAAATGATTGCGAAGATACCATTCAGCGTCTTGGGAAAGTCAATGTGCTGACCATCCTTGACTATTCGGCTGAGGGAAAAGAAACGGAAGAAGATTTTGAGTATACCAAAAGACAAATAATCTCCACCATAGAAAAAGCCGCCGGCGAAAGATTCATTCCCTATGCGGTTTTCAAGCCAACGGGTCTGTTGCGTTTTGAATTACTGGAAAAGATGCAGGCAGGACAGGCATTGTCAAATGAAGAGCAGGATGAGTTTGAAAGGGTAAAGGGCCGTTTTGATGAGATATGTGCCTTTGGGGCAAGCAACAATGTCCCGGTAATGGTTGACTCTGAAGAGAGCTGGATACAGGATGTGGTTGACGAGATGGTTGAAGATCTTATGTTCCGGTACAACAAAGAGAAACCAATGGTTTTCAATACCCTGCAGATGTATCGCCATGACCGGTTGTCCTATTTGAAAAAATTTATTTTGCGTGCCCGTCAAAAAGGGGTCTGTTCAGCGTTCAAGCTGGTCCGTGGCGCTTATATGGAAAAGGAGCGGGAGCGTGCGCGCAAAATGGGATATCAGTCGCCCATACATCCTGACAAGGAAGCCACAGACAGGGATTTTGACCAGGCCACTGCACTGACACTGGCAAATGTCGAGGATGTTGCAGTATGTGTTGCAACACATAATGAGATCAGTTGTGCGAAGGCGGCTGATATCATGCAGGGTTTGTCTGTCCCCAACAATCACCCGCACATCTCCTTTGCCCAACTGCTGGGAATGAGTGACCATATTTCCTTCAATATGGCCGCAGCGGGGTATAATGTATGCAAGTACTTACCTTATGGCCCGGTTGAAACGGTTGTTCCTTACCTGATCCGTCGTGCGGAAGAGAACACCTCGGTGGCGGGCCAGACCTCACGTGAGCTGTTTCTCATCAAAAGGGAGATCAGGAGACGAAACGGTTAAAACAGATGTTGCTTCCGGGACTGTTATCTGTCACTGGCCCGGTATCTCTGCCTGATGGCCTCGAAGGTCAGTATCGCCACGGAGGCAGATACATTCAGGGAGTCAATGGTGCCTGACATGGGAATGCGGATCGTTTGACAGGCAATGTCCCTCCAGGCAGCCGACAACCCCTTGTCCTCAGCTCCGAAAGCCAATATGGAGGGCCCTGTCATGTCGACCTCAAAATGGTTGACCTTTGTTTGCAATGCGGCAGAGAAAACGTGTGGTTCTTTCCCTTTTTCCCAGTTACCCGGATCGGAGATCCAGCCGATGGCCTCATCACTGCTGCATGCGACCACGGGGACCGTGAACACACAGCCCATGCTGGCCCGGATGGTGTTGGGATTGTACACGTCGACCTTTGATCCGGCCAGAATGAGGGCATCAACACCTGCAGCATCTGCTGTTCGTAATACGGCACCGAGGTTCCCGGGTTTTTCCAGGCCTTCCAGCACCAAAATCAAAGGGGTCTCCGGCAGGTGCAACTGGCTGAGCCCAGGCAATCGTTGTTTGCCCACCAGCATAACCCCCTCAGCGTCTTTACGGTATGCCAGTTTGTTGTATACCAAACGGCTCACAGGAACCATTGGATGCTTGCCATCTTCTTTAAGGGCAACGGGATAGGCATCATCGTTTTCAAAGATCCCTTCGCAAAACAAAAGATGTTCCGGCTCAACTCCCTGTGACAAAGCCAGCGATACCTCCCGGCGCCCTTCCGCGACAAACAACCCTGATCTGGCGCGTTCGGCCGACTTCTGCTGCAGCTTGATGATCTTTTTTACTAACGGGTTCTGAAGACTGGTGATGGGTTCTTTCATGGTTGGGTTCATATTTTTAAAGTATGCCGGGTTCCACGTATGGTTGTAGCTCATGTTGCCTGCTCCAGGGTTCAGGGTCACCGGTGAACCTTCCTGCATTCATGCATGCAGGACCCTGGGAGCGAATAGTTTATGGCCCGGCTGCCACCTCCCCCGTGTGTTGCCGGAAAAACCACCTGTGCAGGACAAAAACGGCGAAAGCAATTGTGTAGCAAACCACCGCGACGGACATAACTGCCATGAAACCCGCTTCTACAGCGATAAGCATGGCGAGTGACGTGCTGATCACGGAGAAAGAGCCGTTAATACCCCAGGCCCAGGGTGTCTGGCCTGGGTCGTAGCTTGCGAGATAACGTATGCCGAGGGGAAACATAAATCCTTTGAAAAAGGAAGGTATGCCGATGAGCATCAGGCTGATAATGATCTTGAGCGGCAAGGCACTTGCGATACTCCATTGCAGAACCGGTGTCAGGAAAAAGGTATAAAAGAGCAGCATAAAGGTGATGATCAGTCCCATGACGGCCGGTGAACGCGGAACGGCAGGTATTTTCCCTGATGTCAGGCTCCCCACACCACTGGCAATAAGCATGGTGCTGATCACCGCCGACAAGGCGTATACCGGATGCCCGAAATACAATACAAAGCGTTGTATTAGGATTATCTCCACAAACATATACCCCACACCGAGGGCCCCAAAATACAACAGTGTCCCCCCTTTGCGGCGGTGACTTTTGCGCAGCCTGAACAACGGCAGGATAATGAACAGTAAGGCAAGTATGGTGCTTTGTACCAGCGTTACCACCACAATGAGGTATCCCAGTTCAAGGAAAGGCACCTGGTCTCCGCCAAAGATCCTTGATAGTTCGCGTACATTGCCCAATTTGAGAAACTGGGAAAAATAGGGCCTGTCGTCTGTCGCCGGGTGGATCATGAATCCGTAACCCTCAAGAAATTTACGGTCTCCTGACATGATCTTGTCCACATAGGTAAAGAAGTCGTCGTCTCCAACCATGTTATACCGTTGCCTTTCTTCGGGCAGGATATCCGGCAGCAGCAAAGGGTCAAAAAAGAGCTCCTGTGCATATTGACGGATCTTCTTTGTTTCAAGGTCTGTGAGGGGCGTTTTCTTCAGAACAAAGGTGATCGTGCCCCATGACCGAACGGCTGCGATATGCTCTTCGGGAGTGCCAATGCCCTTGTTATGCGCGGTATGTGCCAGTGTGGCCAGAAGTTTCAGCGTGGTTCTTGCCGGATAGTCTGTCCAGGCAGAAACGGAAATCATGCCGTCGGCCCCCAGGTTGTCCCACATCAGCCCGAAGGATTCCAGGGTCATGGTATAGTTCTCCTGCAGCGCGTTGATGCCTGCGGTACCGCCGAAGGCATCCTGCTGTGGCAGGACAATAAGGTCGTAGCCGCCCCCTGTGATGGATGCCAGGTAGTTCCTCGCCTCTACCGTATGTATCTCCAGGTTGTCATGCAGGAAAAGGTGCCCCGATTCTTCTGCAAACACCTTTTGCATCATCCTTACCACCCCGCCATTGGCAATCACAGCATCAACGTGTTGTGGCTTTTGAGTGAAGGCATGGGCAAGCGGGGCCCCTTCCCCGGCATTGATCATGAGTACCCTGTCATTGTGCCTGATGGCCCAGGGAAGATGCCGGGTGGTATAATCCATAATGTGTGAGGTTTGACCTCTTTGATACCTTGGAATGACACCATAGAAGTCACCGTTGACATAGATGTTGTCCTTGACCGGAATGGCTCCGGAATAGGATAGGCTCAGGGCCGGTGCAAAGCGCAAAGCCGGGGATGATGCCACCTCAATCAGTCCGTGGATGTCGGGCTTGCTGTATATCACCTCCGCTTCAGGCAGGTTCATTGTTTGTGCAAGGCTTTTGTATTGTGAGATGGGGATATCGCCAGGCTCGCGGATCAGGTAAATGGCGGCGAGCACTGATATTGCCCCCACGGCAAGGTGCACTTTGTAATACTTTTTGCCCATGCTGAGCAAACCGGCAGAAACAGACAGAAGGCCTACAAGGGGTGGCACCTGCTGGGGGAAGATGTTCCCAAAAATAAACAATACAAACAGTCCGCCAATGCCCGAGCCCAGCAGGTTGGAAAAATAGTAGGTGCCGATGTGCCGGGCATGTTTGATGAAAAGGATGCCGATGGCCAGCGCACCCGTAAAAAAGGGCATGAAAAATATCAGGTAGTTTGCTGCCAAAACCGGAAACTGGGAACGTTCGACGAACAAGAGGTAAACATCAAACTGAAAGATGTCCAGCCGGGTGATGTGAAAGGCAACCATCATGCAGACGCCGCTGATTGTCATGAGCAGTGGGACAAACCAGCCGGATATTCTCAGGAGCTTTTCTCTTGCCAGGGCAAGCAGTGTGCCGCTGGCCCCGAAGCCGAGCATCGCAATGGAGATGATCATATAGGCAAAATGGTGCCACTGCACGATTGAGATCAGTTGCATCAGTGCAAGCTGGAAGGCGATAACGGCAGCGGAATGCAGCCCCAGGCTGATGATCAATCTTGTGCTTCCATTGTTCAACGAGGTGTTCATACGATCTGAGATGGCTTCCCGGATTGGTTGCAAATTTTTGGCTTTGCCGGATGCTGCCCGATGTCCGGCGTTTTTGGTTGCGGATTATTCTCCTCTTTCAAAAGGGACAAACCGCACCGGCATGAGACTGCGTGTGGTGATCTCTCCATCGCCTTTTTTTTCCACCAGCATCAGGAGTTGCATTTGAAATGGTGAGCCTACGGGAATAATCATCCTGCCGCCATCTTTAAGCTGTTCAACCAGGGGTGGGGGGATGTATTCGGCTGCAGCGGTCACCACGATGGCATCAAACGGAGCGTGTTTCTCCCAGCCGTGGTAGCCATCGGCGATCTTTACATGTACGTTGCCGTATTGTGCTTTCAGTTTCCGGCGTGCCTGTTCACCGAGGGGCCTGACAATTTCTATGGTGTATACCTGGTCTACGATCTCAGCCAGCACCGCTGCCTGGTAGCCCGAGCCGGTGCCGATCTCAAGGACCTTGCTGTTTTCGTCGGGCCTTATGATCTCCGTCATATAGGCAACAATGTAGGGTTGGGAAATGGTTTGACCATAACCAATGGGCAGCGGCCTGTCCTGGTAAGCATAGCGGCGTTGTACCGCAGGTACGTAAAGATGCCTGGGTACATTGCGCATGGCTTCAAGGGTGGCGTTGTCGCGAATGCCCCTGGCCCTTATCTGGCTGCGAACCATATTGCGACGATCCCTTTCGAATTCGTCGGCAAAAGCCAGCCAGGGGATGAAAAGCAGCGCAAGAAGGAAAAACACAATGGCTCGGTTCATCTGTTTGTATTTTGGTTTGACAGGTAAAGTCCGGTCAGTGCATGTTGTGATGCAATGGGTGTCGGGTCCCGGTCATTGCCCGGCCAGCCACGTTGTCAGAAAATCCGCGCAGTGATCCTGTAGTGGTTGCATAGCCAGCCCTTTTCGGAACCAGAGGAAACAAAAATACACGTTTGCAGTTTCAATTCCAAATGTCCGGATTCACGAAAGGTTCAGCAAAAACGTCATCGTATCGGTTCCGTCGGCATAGTCGCATAACCCAGGTTGCTGCGTTTTACCAAACGGTATTGTATCGAAACCCTCTGTTTGAAAACTTTTCCCTGCAACCACGCATTGCAGTTGATGGCGGTGATCCCTGATAAAACCCTCTGCTTCCGTCAGCTCTTTGTAAAAGGAATAATGTACAACCGAAACGGGTGATGCAATGCTACTGCTTTCAAGCAGCAAGCAACAGCCGGCATCGGTGAAGGGGGTTTCGCTAACGGTATAGGTTGCTTTTCTGTGCTGATAGTTATGGTGGTATTTCCGGTTGTTCAACACCCTGTCAAAAGGCTTCCAGGCTTTGGTCAAAATGGAGGGGTCATAACCATCCGGGACCATGACATGCGACACATTGCGACAGCCCAGCCCAAAATAGGAAAACACATCTTCGCCAAGAAGCTCCAGTTCTTTGTTGGTCTCCTTACCGGTCAGAAGGGCCGTTGCATTGCGGTTTTTCCTGATGATATGCGGTTGCCTGCCATAGAGGTATTCAAAATACCTTGCCGTATTGTCGCTGCCGGTCGCTATGACGGCATCAACCCCTCTGATGGTATCTTTGGTGAGTTGGATCCTGCCCTCCAGCTTCCTGTCGACGGTTGTTAACAGTTTTGCTGTCGCTGCAGGCAGAATGTCGTCCTGTGATGACAGCTTTCCCACGAAGCGGTGGCCTGACATAAGAACGCACAAGAGGTCGTGAAAGCCGACAAGGGGAATGTTCCCCGCCATGATCACCCCGATGGTCTTCGGTTCCTCTACCCTGTTGTCCAGCGATGGATAATGCTGAACCCAGTGCCTGAGGTTGTCAGCCTGCAACATCTCGGAACAGGCGCCGACTGCCCTGGCAATCTCTTCGGTGCTGAACCATTGGTTCTTTGAAGGGCATTTCAGGGCTTCCTCATAGAAGAACTGAGATGGCGGGGGAATGGTTGTGTTTGCCTCATCCCCCCTGAGGGCGCTGGCCACCTGTCGCAGGTGGTTGCCCAGGGAGGAGAAAACCCCGACGCGATGCTGAATATCAGGATGCATGGCGGTTGGTGTTTGTGCCGATCAGCGATATATAATATCTTTGCATGCAGGTTCCGATGTTCTTTTCATGCGGTCAAGCCAGCCAATAACCGGTTAGGAAAAGTCCCCGCTGTGTTATTGGCAATGTAAAGATACATGATCTGACAAAGAATGGAATAATATTTTTCCTCCTTTTAGCGTATAATCAACAAACAAGCGCTATGACCTTCAGCATACGGTGTTTGGTTCTGCTTTGCCTGCTAATGCCTGTCAGGGTTTCTGCCGAAAATACCGACACTTTGTATTTCCGGCAGGCGGAGGATACGCTGGTGGCCATGGCTGGTCGCATCATAGAGCCTGCAGATGACTACGGCCGGTTGAAAATGAATGAAGCATTTTATGTTTTTTTTGAAAAGGTCCTCCTCAGGGAAGGCTCTTTCCGTTACCCTTTTGATTCACTGGGTACGGTGTCGCTGCTTTTCTCTCCCGACAGGAGGTTCCGGGTCATTACATGGTATGTTCCCCTGTCGGGGCAACAATTCAAATATTTTGGTTTTATTCAGACGGCAGGATGCGGCCTTTTGGAGAAGGCGCTGTTCGCACTGGAGGATGCAACCGGCAGTGTCTGTTGGCGTCAGGATCAGGAACTGTACGAAGACCAATGGTATGGTGCCTTTTATTATGAGCTGATACATCACCAGCACGCCGGCGATGATCTGTATACGTTGTTGGGGTGGAAAGGGGACAATCCGCTTACCAGGAAAAGGGTCATTGAGCCATTGGTCTTTGAGGGAGGCAGGCCTGTCTTTGGGAGGTCCATATTTGGTCGCCCGTATGAGGAGGTATGGCGTGTGGTTTTTGAATACTCGGCCAGGGTCTCTATGAGCTTACTGTACGAACATGATTTTTATCATACCGGCGACAGCCTGGTCCCCATGATTGTTTTTGACAGACTGGCACCGGCAAGTGAAAACCTGGTTGGTCATCGTCAATTCTATAAGCCGGAGGTCAATATTTTTGATGGGATGTATTTTGACAAGGGCAGGTGGGTGTTTGTCGAGGATGTGGATGCCCGGATGCCTCGTACGGGTGACTGACCGATCCGGCCCAAACCAGGCACCCTGGACCATTATAAAACATGCTGCCTGTTGTCCACTACTCGATGCATGCCTGAACAGAGTACCATCGCGAAATAATTTCTCCGCTTTTCTTTTGATAATGGTTTTATTTTGCCATATTTGTAGCAAATCAGGGAAAACACATACCATCTATTCACCATAAAACACCAAAACCCATGAAAAAATATAATTTTAGTGCCGGTCCGTCTATTTTAGCCCAGGAAGTGATTGAGAACACTGCAAAGGCAGTGCTTGACCTGAATGGCAAAGGTTTGTCAGTCATGGAGATATCTCATCGAAGTAGTGATTTTCAAGCAGTTATGGATGAGTCAGTGGCACTGTTCAGGGAATTGCTGGAGATCCCTGCCAATTACCATGTGCTTTTCCTTGGGGGGGGCGCCAGTTTACAGTTTTGTATGGTGCCATACAACCTGATGCGCAAAAAAGCCGCTTACCTGGAAACGGGCACCTGGGCCAAGAAAGCCATCAAGGAAGCCAAGGGGTTTGGCGAAGTTGATGTGGTTGCATCATCGTCCGACAAGAACTTCAATTACATTCCCAAAGGTTTTACCATCCCTGAAGATGCGGATTATTTTCATATTACCACCAACAACACCATCTTTGGTACGGAGATCCTGGAAGACTATGACTCTCCGGTCCCCATGGCGGCAGATATGAGTTCGGACATATTCAGCCGGCCGGTTGACGTATCAAAATACGCCATCATTTACGGAGGTGCGCAGAAGAATCTCGGTCCTGCAGGTGCTACCTTCGTGATCATCCGTGACGATATCCTTGGCAAAGTTGACCGGTACATTCCCACGATGCTGGATTACAATACGCATATAGACAAAGGTTCGATGTTCAATACGCCACCGTGTCTCCCCATATATACCTGTCTTGAAACCCTGCGCTGGTTGAAAAAGCTCGGCGGCGTGAAGGTGATGCATAGGATGAACCAGGAGAAGGCCGGTCTGCTCTATGATGAGATTGAGCGCAATCCGCTGTTTGTCGGGACTGCTGAGCCGGACAGCCGGTCTGTCATGAATATCTGCTTTGTGATGCAGGACGAATACCAGGAACTGGAAAAAGGGTTCCTGGAGTTTGCCACTTCCAAAGGCATGGTGGGCATCAAAGGACACCGGTCTGTTGGCGGGTTCAGGGCTTCTGTGTACAATGCCATGCCCAAAGAAAGCGTTGTTGCGCTGATAGAAGCTATGCAGGGGTTTGAAAAGATGCATGTTAAGTAGAACCTGCACCCTGTAAAAGCAATGTTTTCTCCCGGAGAGAGAGCAGACAATGTAATCCTTTATTTGAAGAGTGATCCTTTCCCCACTAGCCTAAGGCAGCTGGGAAAGGATTTATATAAACCCCAAAAAAGTGTGTCATGAAAAAAGTATTGGTAGCAACCGAAAAGCCTTTTGCACCTGCAGCCGTCGATGGCATCAGGGAAGTTCTGGAGAAGGCGGGTTACACGTTAATCTTATTGGAAAAATACGAATCTGCTGAAGAGTGGAAGCGGGCAGCCGCCGACGTGGATGCCATGATTATCCGCAGTGACAAGGCTACGGCGGAGATTATCGGGGCTGCCCCGAACCTTAAAGTCATTGTCAGGGCCGGTGCAGGCTACGACAATGTGGACCTGGAGGCCTGCAATTTCAAAGGGGTGGTGGCAATGAACACGCCCGGTCAAAATTCAAATGCCGTTGCTGAGCTTGCTTTCGGCATGATGCTTTATCACTACAGAAAAGGTTTTGACGGCAGTTCCGGCAGCGAGTTGCGCGGTAAGAAGCTGGGCATTCACGCTTACGGGAATGTGGGCAAGTACGTGGCAAAGATCGCCAAAGGCTTTGGCATGGAACTATATGCCTTTGATCCCTTTGTCGACAATGCAGTCATCGAAAAAGACGGGGTCAGGGTCGTTGAAAAGGAAAAAGACCTTTACCGTACCTGTGATTTCGTTTCGTTGCATATCCCCTCCAACGATCAGACAAAGAAGTCGATCGGTTATGAATTGCTTTCCCTGATGCCTTCGAAAGGGACACTAATCAATACCGCGAGAAAAGAGGTCATTGACGAAGATGGGTTGATGAAGCTCATGGAAGAACGAAACGACTTCAACTACTTGTCAGATGTGGCCCCTGATTGTCGCCAGGCGATCGAAAGCAAATTTCCCGGCCGGTATGTGTTCACAGCAAAGAAAATGGGTGCACAAACGGCCGAAGCAAATATCAATGCCGGGATCGCAGCCGCCACACAGATCGTGAACTTCCTGGAAAAGGGAGACACTACCTTTCAGGTGAATTAGTCATACGGATTGACAGGATCTGCAAAAAATCCCTGAAAGCATGTTCAGAAACCTGAAATACCAACAACCTGTTACATCAATATTTAATAGAAGCAGTTAAATATAATTCCCAATCATGGCAACATTAAAACCATTCAGGGGGTACCGGCCTCCCAAAGAGATCGTGAAGGATTTGGCTTCCAGGCCTTATGATGTGTTGAACTCGGAAGAAGCGCGTCAGGAGGCAGGAGACAACCCCTACAGTTTTTTGAGGGTTGTAAAACCTGAGATTGAGTTACCCCGGGAGACAGACCTGTATTCACCGCAGGTTTACGACAAGGCCAGGGAGAACTTTCTTAAATTCATTGATAAAGGATTCCTGGTAAGGGATGAAAACCCCAATTATTATGTGTATGCCCAAACCTGGGGAGAGAAAACCCAGTATGGTGTTGTGGGTTGTGCAGCCGTTGAGGATTACCTCAGCGATATGATCAGGAAGCATGAGCTGACGCGTCCCGACAAGGAAAAGGACCGCATGAATCATGTGCGCATCACCAACGCCAATGCTGAGCCGGTGTTTTTCACTTATCAGAAGGCGGCCGCAATCGACGAGATTGTGTCTGAAGTGGTCAAAGCGTCGCCTGTTTATGACTTCGTGGCTGATGATGGCTTTGGACACCATTTTTGGGTGATAGACGACCGGCAACTGATCATCAGGCTCGAGGCCCTCTTTGCAGGGGTTGACTATTTTTATGTTGCTGATGGCCATCACCGTACCGCGGCGGCAGCACTGGTTGGAAAAGAAAAGAAGGACAACAACCCGGGGCACACCGGCGATGAGCCTTACAATTACTTCATGGCTGTGCTGTTCCCTGATGACCAGCTTACCATCATTGACTACAACCGTGTGGTGAGCGATCTGAATGGTTTGAGCAAGCAGGCTTTCCTGGAAAAGCTGCAGGATGATTTTAAGATCGAGGAGAAGGGGGAGACAGAATTCAAGCCACCCTCATTGCATACCATGGGCATGTACCTGGATGGCAAATGGTATTCGATGGAAGCCAAGCCGCAATCATACGATGATGATGATCCCATTGGGGTACTGGACGTGACCATTTTGTCGAGATCGGTGCTGGAGCCGATACTGGGTATCAGGAACCTGCGTACCGATAAGCGCATCGATTTTGTGGGGGGCATTCGTGGTTTGGGGGAGTTGAAACGCAGGGTAGACAGCGGGGAGATGCAAGTGGCGTTTGCCCTGTATCCTGTAAGCATGAAACAGCTCATGGATATTGCCGATTCGGGCAACATCATGCCACCCAAGACAACCTGGTTTGAACCTAAACTGCGGAGCGGTCTGGTGGTCAATGTGCTTGAATAAAACTTCGGTGCAAAAAACTTTCTCATTAATTTTTTTTTATTATCTTTGCAGTCTTTTAAAACAGGATTCAACAAACAGTGTTTTTAAAGCCTTGCAAACAACGGTGTACTGGCTGATTAACCAATAAAAAACAAACATTCTGATGAAGAAAGATATCCATCCCAAAAACTATCGCTACGTTGTCTTCAAAGACCTGTCGAACGAATACAGTTTTCTTACCCGGTCAACAGCCACCAGTAAAGAAACCGTTACCTGGGAAGACGGTAAAGAGTACCCCCTGGTCAAACTGGAAATTTCACACACGTCCCATCCGTTTTATACTGGCAAGCAACAACTTGTTGACACTGCCGGACGCGTGGACAAATTCAGGACAAAATACCAGAAACACCTGAAGAAGGACAAATAAGCGTTTTTATTGAAAAAAATATTCAAAAAGCCCTTCCTGAAGGGCTTTTTTTGTTTACTTTTATATAGTGAAATAAGCCGGTTAAACGATTTTAATCAATAATCAAGCGACAATGAACCATATACTATTTGGCGCACAGGCGCGGGATCATTTGCTCCCTTTCACCTTTATCCGTCCGCTGGCAGATATCAGGGTGGGTATGTTGACCATGAGGGAAAAATGGGAGGCGTTTCTGCAAAGGGAAACATCTACATTGACCGAGCCTTATCTTTCGGTGAAGTATCCGTTGGTCAAAGAGGCAGACAACATCCTGATCAACGCCAGTGTCGTGCCAAATGATCTCTTACTGGAGGAGATTGGTTGTTTAAAGCCTAACCAGACTTTGATATCGGGCAATATCCTGATTGCCCACAGGTTGCGTGCCGAGGATATTGACAACATGGCCCATGAACTTCTGGAGGATGTTTCGCCCATGCATACCCAAAGCGATATCAACAAACTGTATAACCTTTGGGACGTTGTGGTGCTCAATGAGAAGCAGATCGAGGCCGATTATGCGTTGATCACCAGGGGCAGGGAAAGTCAACCCATCCCTGTTCATGCCAAGGTCATTGCGCCTGAGAATGTGTTTATCGAGGCAGGGGCCAGGGTGGATATGGCCCTGCTCAATGCTTCGGAGGGCCCCATTTACATAGGCAAAGACGCCCATGTGATGGACGGGGCAATGCTGAGAGGCCCTGTCGGGCTGGGTGAAGGAGCCATTGTACGAATGGGGGCAAAAATATACGGTGGTTCCTCTATTGGCCCTTACAGCAAAGTGGGGGGTGAAATGCAGTCGTCGGTCATCTTTGGTTATTCCAACAAGGCACACGAAGGGTTCCTCGGACATAGCGTTATCGGTGAGTGGTGCAATATTGGCGCCGGCACAAATACAAGCAACCTGAAGATCAATTATGACGAAATCAGGCTCTGGGACTATGCCGAAGGAAGCTTTATCAACTCCGGCATGACCTTTTGCGGGACCTTTATGGGAGACCATTCAAAATGTGGTATCGACACCATGTTTAATACAGGTACCGTGGTAGGGGTCAATGCACAGGTGTTTGGCACGGGCTTCATGCGGAACTTCATCCCATCCTTCTCGTGGGGAGGCCCGTCCGGTTTTTCCACATACAACTTTGAGAAAGCCGTGGATGTTGCGAAAAGAGTATACGCAAGAAGAGACAGGGAATTTACCACAATCGATGAAAACATCCTGAAAAGCGTCTTTGAACATACGATGGGTTACCGTAAGATCGTGTAAACAGGGTGTTGGTGTTCTTTTTCAGATTGGAGGTGTTTTGTGACAAGGCAAAGCACCTTTTTTTTTTGACAACAATCAATGGCACGTTGGTTGCATGGTATAATGGGTGCAGATCCACTGATCGGTGAAAAGAAAGGGCTTCGTCGTTTAAACGCGTGTAAACAGGGCCTCTAAAGATTTTACCAATGGATCTCACCATAGACAGCAATGGCCAAATTGGCCTCTTTAAAAGAATTAATGACAAATTGACGCAATTTTGTATGGGAACTTTGTTTGATAAAGACCTTTTTATTTCTCAGGATGGTGCGGACGCCGACAGTGAATATATCCCTCTTCTTTCGACAGAAGAGGAGCAGCAGATGGCCATGGAGGATATTCCGGAAGAACTGGCCATACTGCCCTTGAAAAATACGGTCCTGTTTCCTGGCGTGGTGATCCCCATTACTGTAAGCAGGGACAAGTCCATCAAGCTGGTGCGGGAGGTATACAAGCAATCGCGGATTATCGGGGTGGTATCCCAGAAAGATGTATCGGTAGAGGACCCTGATTTCGAAGACCTTAACCGTATTGGTACCGCTGCCCAGATAGTCAAAGTATTGCAGATGCCTGACGGCAGCACTACTGTCATCATTCAGGGTAAAAAGCGTTTTGAGTTGCTGGAGATGGTTCAGGTTGACCCATATTTCGTTGCCAGGGTCAAGGCTTTTGAATCGACCGACAGTCCCAGGCGCAGTGAGCCTTTCAAGGCACTTATCTCGACGATCAAGGACATGGCCATCCAGATTGTGAAGCTTTCTCCGAATGTGCCGAGTGAAGCGGCATTTGCCCTGAAGAACATTGAAAGCCCTGTTTTTCTGGTCAACTTCATCTCCTCCAACCTGAATATTGAGGTGCTTGAAAAGCAGAAGCTGCTGGAGGTCCCTGACGTGGAGACCCGTGCCAATGTTGTACTCAGGCATCTTAAACGGGAGCTGCAGGTGGTGGAGCTTAAGAACCAGATACAGTCGAAGGTGAAGGTTGACATCGACAAGCAGCAGAGGGATTATATCCTTGGACAGCAGTTGAAGACCATTCAGGAAGAGTTGGGCGGCAGTCCCCATGAACAGCAGATCGAAAGTCTGAAAGAAAAGGCAAAGAAAAAGAAGTGGACGCAACAGGTTGAAGATGTGTTTGAGAAAGAGTTGGCCAGGTTACAACGTATGAACCCTGCTGCCATGGAATACACCGTACACATGAATTACCTGGAGACCATGGTGGAGCTTCCCTGGAATGAGTTTACCCCTGACAACTTCGATTTGAAAAAAGCCCAACGCATCCTTGACAGGGATCATTACGGGCTGGAAAAAATCAAAGAGCGGATCATCGAGTATCTGGCTGTTTTGAAGCTCAAGGGGGACATGAAGTCGCCCATCCTTTGCTTTGTCGGTCCGCCAGGGGTCGGGAAAACCTCGTTGGGCAGGTCTATTGCACGTGCCATTGGCCGAAAGTACATCCGCATGTCGTTGGGCGGCTTACGCGACGAGGCTGAGATCCGCGGTCACCGTAAGACTTATGTGGGGGCCATGCCCGGCCGTATAGTCCAGAACCTCAAAAAAGCCGGGTCATCCAACCCGGTGTTTGTCCTGGATGAAGTTGACAAGGTCGGTTACAAAACCTTTAGCGGAGATCCCTCATCCGCCCTGCTTGAAGTGCTGGACCCTGAACAGAACAACACCTTTTATGACAATTACCTGGAGCTGGAATATGATCTGTCGAATATCATGTTCATTGCCACGGCAAATACCCTGGCCGGCATACAGCCGGCATTGCACGACCGCATGGAGGTGATCGACCTGAGCGGATATATCGTGGAGGAGAAACAGGAGATAGCACGCAGGCATTTAATCCCCAAGCAACTGGATGCCCACGGATTGAAGAAGGGACAGTTGAGATTCAGTAAAAAAGTGCTGGAGAAGATCATTCAGGATTACACCCGTGAGTCGGGTGTGCGTAGCCTCGAAAAGGTGATCGCCAAGATCATCAGGGCACGGGCCAGGGATATTGTGCTGGGAGATCCGGGTGACCCGGGACTTAAACTAAAGGATCTGAAAGGCATCCTTGGTGCGCCAAAATATACGCGCGACCAGACCATCCTTAAAGACCTGGCAGGGGTGATGACGGGGCTGGCATGGACCTTTTCCGGCGGAGAGGTGCTGTTTGTCGAAGTAAGCCTCAGCAAAGGGAAAGGCAAACTCACGCTGACAGGCAACCTGGGTGAGGTGATGAAGGAATCTGCAACCCTTGCCTATGAATACCTTAAAGCCCATGCAAACACCCTCGCGATCGATCCCGTTGTTTTCCAAACCCATAATGTGCATATGCATGTCCCCGAAGGTGCCACCCCGAAAGACGGGCCGTCGGCAGGGATCACCATGTTTGCCGCACTGGCTTCGGCATTTACACAACGTAAGATCCGTCCGGGCGTGGCCATGACAGGTGAAATCACCCTCAGGGGCAAGGTACTGCCCGTAGGAGGGATCAAAGAAAAAATCCTGGCAGCAAAACGGGCCGGCATCCATAAGATCATCCTCTCTGAAGAGAACAGGAAAAATGTAGAGGAGATCAAACCGATTTACCTTAAAGGAGTTGATTTTGAATATATTACTTATATGATAGAGGCCGTTGACCTCAGCATGCTCAAGGAAAAAGTGGATCAGCCAGTGGCCTTTGAAACAACATAAAAAGCTTAAATGCTGATTTATAGTTTTCTGTTTCCCATATTTTTTCTAATTTTGCAGTCCCGTTTGCGGGCCCTGTAATCATATTGTTAAACCAGGTTATCCGGAAGATTTAAGTGAAGATCCGTTGCAGGTTGCTTGGCCACTCTGCGTTTTAATTTCCGGGTTATCTCCCGGCTAACCACAGCAGCAAAGAATTTTAATGTCAGAAGAACAAAAACAATCCGGTACGCCGGAAGAAAAGCCGGTCATCAAAACCACTGATCAGGCTGAAGAACCAAAAGCCAATATGGAAGAGGTAAGTATCGAAGATCCACAGAAGCCCATTGGCAGTGAAGATCTCCCGGTACAAAAGAAATCCGCTTACCCGGAACAGGTGCCCGGTGAATTTGACTGGGATGCCGTAGACAAAAAACAGGAGTTGTATTCGGAGTCCGAGCGGAAACGCATGGCAGACATGTACGAGGAGACCCTGAGGTCTATTGGTGAGGGTGAGGTGATTGATGGCACGGTCGTGTCAATAACCCCCCGTGAAATTGTTGTTAACATTGGCTTTAAGTCAGACGGCGTCATCCCTGCAGCAGAGCTTCGTTATAATCCCGATCTGAAAAATGGGGATACCATTGAGGTGTACGTGGAGAGTCAGGAGGACAGTACCGGACAGTTGGTGCTTTCGCACAAGAAAGCCCGCACCCTGCGTTCCTGGGAACGCATCAACCAGGCAAAAGACAATGACGAGATCATCCAGGGCTTTGTGAAATGCCGTACCAAAGGTGGTCTGATCGTCGATGTCTTTGGCATTGAAGCCTTCCTGCCCGGTTCCCAGATCGACGTGAAGCCGATCCGCGACTACGATATCTACGTGGGCAAGACCATGGACTTCAAAGTGGTCAAGATCAATCATGAGTATAAGAACGTGGTTGTTTCACATAAAGCCCTCATTGAAGCAGAGCTGGAGATCCAGAAGGCTGAGATCATCGCCAAACTTGAAAAAGGACAGATCCTGGAAGGCACCGTGAAAAATATCACTTCGTATGGCGTGTTTGTAGATCTGGGAGGCGTTGATGGCCTGATCCATATTACAGACCTTTCATGGGGACGGATTAACCATCCGGAGGAAATCGTCAAGCTGGACGAGAAGATCAATGTGGTCATCCTTGACTTTGATGAAAACAAGAAGCGTATTGCACTTGGTTTGAAACAGCTGACACCCCATCCGTGGGACTCCCTCGATCCGAACCTCAAAGTGGGCGATAAGGTCAAAGGAAAAGTTGTTGTGATCGCTGACTATGGAGCGTTCATTGAAATTGCGTCCGGCGTTGAAGGCCTTATCCACGTTTCCGAGATGTCGTGGTCACAGCATCTGCGTACCGCACAGGACTTCCTGAAAGTGGGTGATGAGATCGAAGCAGTGATACTGACACTCGATCGCGAAGAAAGAAAAATGTCTCTGGGTATCAAGCAGCTGATCCCCGATCCGTGGGAAAATATTCATGAGAAATACGCTGTGGGCTCTAAAACCACGGCCACCGTCCGTAATTTTACCAACTTCGGCATCTTCGTCGAGTTGGAAGAAGGTGTTGACGGGCTGATCCACATCAGCGACCTTTCATGGAGCAAGAAGATCAAACACCCTGCAGAGTTCACCAAGATCGGTGAAAGCATCGAAGTGGTGGTCCTCGATGTCGACAAGGAAAACCGCCGCCTGAGCCTTGGCCACAAGCAACTGGAAGAGAACCCGTGGGATGTGTTTGAATCAGTGTTCACCATCGATTCAGTGCACCAGGGTACCATCGTCGGCACCTCTGACAAGGGGGTGATCGTAGCCCTGCCTTATGGCGTGGAAGGGTTTGCACCCACACGACATATCGTTAAAGAGGACGGTACCACGGCAAAGATGGATGAAACCCTTGACTTTAAAGTTATTGAGTTCAATAAAGAGAGCAAAAAAATTGTGGTCTCCCATACCAAGGTGTATCAGGATGTGAAATATGCTGAAAGAGCATCTGATGCTGCAGCAAGGAAAACCAGGGAAACAAGTGCCAAAAGGACAGTGAAAAAGATGAAGGATAGCCTTGAGAAAACCACCCTTGGTGACCTTGATGTTCTGGCCAACCTGAAATCACAGATTGAAAAGACAGAAAAGACAGAACGGTCTGCCAGGAAAGAGGAGGCCGTCAGGAAACTGGAAACCAAAGCCGAAGAAGAGAAGAAGAAAAAGGAAGACAAAAAGGACGCTCCGGAAAAAGCCCAAAAAGAGGACATCCCTGTAAAAGATGACACGGAGGAAAAAGAGCAGGCGTCAAAGACGGCGGCCAAAAAGGCAAAGGCCAAAGCTGCAGAGAAGGAAGAAACTGCTGATGAGAAAAAAGAGGATGCGGAAAAGAAAACTGTAAAAGCTGAAACGGAAAAAGAACCGGCCGCGAAGGAAGAGAAGAAAGAGAAGAAGGAAGAAAAAATGGAGAAGGAAGAGAAGGAAGAAAAAATGGAGAAGGAAGAGAAGAAAGAAAAAAAGGAGAAGGAAGAGAAGGAAGAGAAGAAAGAGAAGGAAGAGAAGGAAGAGAAGAAAGAGAAGGAAGAGAAGAAAGGAAAAGCGGGGAAGAAGGACGAGGAGGACGAAAAAGGGGCTGAAGAGAAAAAGGGAACGAAGGCGAAAAAAGGATCCGCGAAGAAAGGGGAGAAAAAAGAAGAGGAGAAGGCTGAGGGATCCGGAAAAAAACCGGAAGAGAAGAAAGAGAAGTGATAAGGGAACCGGATATCCCGGATCTTATGACCGGCAGTGAAGGTACCACTATACAAGGGTTGACATACCAGTCAACCCTTTTTCTGTGTGCCGGCCGGCAGTTTCAGCGACCGGAACAACACCTCTGCCGGATGGAATGCCCTCCGTCCGGTACCGTCGAGTATCTGCTGCCTGCAGCTTGTGCCGGCTGCCACGATGATGGCATCCCGGTCCGCCCGGCGAATGGCAGGAAACAGTGAAAGCTCGCCGATCTGCATGCTGAGGCCATAATGGCCTTTTTCATAACCAAAGGCGCCTGCCATCCCGCAGCAACCGCATTCTATCTCTTCTATATCATGATTTGCCGGGATCGACAACATTCTTACGGTGTGATCAACTGAAGACAATGCTTTTTGATGGCAGTGGCCATGCATGTAGATCTTTCTTTTTTGCGCATCAAAAAGGGAGGCGTCGATGTTCCCGCCGGCATGTTCTGAGGCGATAAACTCCTCTATGGTATGGCAGTGCTTTGACAGCTTGATGGCCGCATCTTCCATCTCTTTGCCTGCAAGTTCCGGATATTCGTCACGAAAACACAAGACAGCCGAAGGTTCAATGCCTATCAGGGGTGTTTTTTCATTGACGTGTGGTGCAAGCAGTTCAATGTTTTTCGATGCTATTGCAGCTGCTTTTTTCAAAAGGCCTTTCGACAGATATGCCCGTCCACTTTCCACGTGTTTCGGGATGAGTATGCGGTAGCCCAGCTGGTTCAATAAAAGACAGGCCTGAATGCCCGTTTCAGGTTCATTGAAATTGGTGAACTCATCGCAAAACAGGTATACGCTCTTGTTCAATCCAGGCTTTTGGTTGATCAGGGGTAGCTGTTTTTTTGCCCATGAGCGAAGGCTTTGTTTCCTGATGAGCGGAAGCTCCCTTTCTTTTGCAAAGCCGAGCATTTGTTTCAGCAATGATGAGGTCAGCTTGTTTTTTGCCATAAAGTTGAACACTGAAGGTGCAATGCTGCCGGCCTTGAAGAGCTTCGAATATGCACCGGTGATCCTGACGCTGAATGGCGTGCCTGTTCCGTCATAATGGTGTTGTAACACTTCGGCCTTGTATTTGCCCATATCAACGCTTGATGGGCACTCTGCCTTACAACCTTTACATGAGAGGCACAGGTCGAGTATCTCGATCAGTTCTTTATGGAGAAAGGGATTATTCTTCGATGAGTGGGTGATCATTTCGCGCAGCAGGTTGGCCCTGCCCCGGGTGCTGCTGAATTCATCAAGTGTAGCGTGATAGGATGGGCACATCACACCACCTGCGGCGTGGTTCTTCCTGCAATCGCCCGAACCATTGCATTGCTCGACAGCCCTTAAGAATCCAAGGGTTTTTTCGTAGTTGAAATAGGTTTTGATCTTTTTCTCCGGTTGTCCCGGTGTGTACCGGAGGGAGGTTTTCACGGAGGGGGTGTTGACAATCTTTCCGGGGTTCAGGATGTTTTGAGGGTCCCAGGTGGTCTTTACCTGATGCAACAGATCAAGGCATTTGTCACCCAGTACGATGGGAATAAAACCTCCGCGCAGCCGCCCGTCGCCATGTTCACCGCTCAGCGAGCCCCTGTATTTTTTGACCAGTTTTGCCATCCCCTCTGCGACTTCCTGGAAACGCTCCACGTCGGTACGGCTTTTCAGATTCAACAACGGACGCAGGTGCAACTCCCCGGAACCTATATGGGCATAAAAGACACACTGTAGTCCGAGCTGGTTCAATAGGGCCTGCACCTCCCTGATAAAACCGGGCAGCGCCGTAACATGTACTGCCGTGTCCTCGATGACGGCTACCGGTTTAGCATCTCCGGGAATATTCGACAGCAACCCCAGGCCTGCTTTCCGCAAAGCCCAGACCTTACTGATATCTTGGTCGAAAAGTGCCGGATAGTGATAACCCAGACCGCTTTTACGCATCCGGGCTTCCAGTTCCCTGGCTTTCTCCCTGGCCTCTTTGCGTGTGTTACAGGCAAACTCCACCAGCAGTATGGCACCCGGGGACCCTTTTACAAAAAAGCGGTTTTTTGCCTGATGGATGTTTGACCGGGTACAGTCAAGGACATGCTTATCGATCAGCTCTATGGCGACCGGCTGATGCTCCAGGGCCACCAGGTTTGCCTGAAGGGCTTCATCAATGGTTTCTGTATGTACGCATACCAGTGTTTTTTCCGGTGGCGGCAACGGCACCAGGTTCAACCTGATCTCCGTATACAGGGCCAGGGTGCCCTCTGCGCCACATAGCAGCTTGCAGGCGTTGAACGTCTCCTCCCCGCCAAAAAGCGAAGCGTTGAGGAGCATATCCAGGGCATATCCCGTATTTCGCCTATTGATGCGGGGATCAGGGAAATTGGCCCTGATTGCTTCCTGGAGTTCCTTTTCTGAAAGCATCTCAAACAGCTGGCTGTAGATCGTGTTTTCCAGCTTGCTGCCCACGCACTTGTTTCGGAAAGCTTCATTGTTGAGGGGGCCAAACGTCGCAAGGGTGCCATCGGAGAGCAGAGCCTTTATTTCCAGGGTGTGGTCGCGGGTGCTGCCATATACGAGGGAGTGTGCGCCACAGGCGTTGTTGGCTACCATGCCCCCTATCATACAGCGGTTACCCGTTGACGTTTCGGGCCCGAAAAACAATCCGTGCGGTGCCAGGAACCGGTTTAAATCGTCGAGGATCACCCCTGGCTGCACCCTTACCCATCTTTCTTCTGTGTTGAGCTCCAGAATCTTGTTCATGTACCGCGAAAAGTCGGTTACCATTCCGTGGCCAACAACCTGACCGGCAAGGGATGTCCCTGCAGTTCGGGGGATCAGCGGCATATTGTGTTGCCTGCAAAAAGCAAGGATCTCTTTCAGATCAGCAACATCTGCAGGAAGGCAAACGGCCGCAGGGATCTCCCTGAAAACAGAAGCATCGGTGGCATACAGCAACCGATAACTTAACCCGTCATGCAGGTCACCCCGGAGATGCTTCCTGAGTATGTCAAATGATGGTGTCATCTGCCAATATATTTTGGTGCCGGCAAGGCATGGCCCCCCAATAAACGGAACTTTGCCATCACCGGATTGTGGTCAGAATGTTTGAAGTCGAGATGAACACCCTGCACATCAAGGGGTTTGACATTTGGCGACACGATAAAGAAATCAATCAGGGTGGTGGCGGTGGCGGATGCATGGTAAGGTGCCAGCAACCGCCTGTTGGTAGGCACCGTAGGGTCGTAGACAAAATGCCAGTCAGGAAGGTAATTTCCGGGGATGTACATTGGGTCTTCCTCATCGAAAACGTTGAAAAAAAACGCTGGTTCAAAGTCTGGCGGACACTGGTTAAAGTCGCCGCCAGCGATCACATAATTGCCCTGCTCATATTCCGATGTCAGTACCCCATGCAGGTAGTCCATCTGCAAGGCCCGCAGGTTCCCGTCGTCGAAAGCCGAGTTATGTGTGTTGATGATCACCAGTTCTTTGCCATTGGTAAGGGGATAACGGCTGATAAGAAAACATCGCTGCAGGTTGAACAACTTTTCCGGCCATGGATAGTTGCCCGGGTAATTCACCCTTTTGACCGACCGGGGCTCAGGGTGGCTGGTTGTGACCAGGCCGGAGGTCACCTTGCCCATGGGAGCATACCAAGGTGCCGGGACAAAACGTACATGGTAATTTTTCCCAAACGTGTGGTTCGCATCCGGCAATGCTTGCTGGAGGCTGTCGGTCATATCAGTATAATAAGAGCGCCTGGCGTGGAGGTCAACTTCCTGGAAAAGAAAAAAGTCAGTATCCGCCTTTTTTCTGAGAAACGACAAGATGGCCTGCAGGTTGGAAAGTGTTCGTTCTCGGCTGGTGCGTACCTGCCTGCCCCCGTCATAAAAAAAATCCATATCGTCACCCAGGCCGGCATAGCCGAGGTTCCAGGTCATCAGGGATATGGTGGCGGTGTCGCTTAAAATGTCCGGACGGTCGCTTTCAAACAAGGTTGTGTGTTCCGGGGGGTCATAGAGAGTGATGTGGGAGTAGATGAGGATAACCGCCAGTATAACTGCCAGCGTGAGCAGCAACGTTGCAAAGATTCTGATGAGCTTTCGCATCGGTTCATCCTTTTGACTGATCAAAGGTACATTACATTTTTCGATTCACGGCAGACCGATGAATGATCCGGGGCAGACATTACCGCATCTTTAGGGGAAAACTCCATTCTGTTTGTTTTCTACTTGTCGTAATGTTATCATAACTTTGGCTTTTTGCTTATTTTCGTATTTTTACCGGATCGTCAGCAAGGGCCGAACATGAGTTCATTAACGGGACCTGCCGGACAGGGAGGGTGTTACTAAACATTAATGATGATGATCGTCGCGGAGAACATACACAAGTCTTATGGTGCGCTGAAGGTTTTAAAAGGGGTCACCATCGCAGTTGCCAAGGGAGAGATCGTATCTGTTGTGGGTGCTTCGGGAGCCGGGAAGACCACCTTGCTGCACATTATGGGTACCCTCGATCGTTATGATCAGGGGCGTGTGCTGATTGATCAGCAGGACATCTCCGGTTTCAGCGACCGGGAGTTGTCTGTTTTCCGTAACAGGCATATTGGCTTTGTGTTCCAGTTTCATCATTTGCTCCCGGAGTTTTCTGCTGTGGAGAATGTCAGTATTCCCGCGTTCATCGCTGGCAAGGGCAAAAGGGAGGGGACACGGCGTGCGGCAGAACTGCTGGAAATGCTTGGCCTGGGCGACCGCCTTGCACATAAGCCTTCTGAGCTTAGCGGTGGAGAGCAGCAGCGTGTGGCTGTAGCAAGGGCCTTGATAAATGACCCTGTAGTGGTTCTGGCTGATGAGCCCAGTGGCAACCTCGATTCAAAAGCCTCGGGTGAGTTGCACCGGTTGTTCTTCCGTTTGCGCGATACCATGCAACAAAGCTTTGTGATCGTTACCCATAACGAGGAGTTGGCTGATATAGCCGACCGCAAGCTGACAATTCACGATGGTGTTATTCTTTGACGAGGTTTTCCAGGTCATTTTCATTGATGATGGGGACGTTCAGTGATTCTGCTTTCTTGCGCTTTTCAGGCCCCATCTTGTCGCCTGCAACGAGGTAATCGGTTTTGGACGATATCGCGCTTTTTATCTCGCCCCCATGTTTTTCAATAAGACCCTTTATCTGATCTCGGGAATATTTTTCAAAAACCCCCGATACGACGAAGGACTTGTTCGCAAGGGCCCCATCATCCCCTTGTTTTTCGTCCTTTTCGACACTGAACGACAATCCTGCATCCTTCAGGCGATTGAGAATATGTGCATTGCCAGGGTTGTTGAAATAGGTGTGTATGCTGTTCGCCATTTTTTCACCAACCTCGTCAACCGCAACCAGTTCTTCTTCAGAAGCTTCTTTAAGCCTGTCAATGTTTTCGAAATGTTGGGCCAGCTTTTTTGCCATAGTTTCGCCGAGATGCCTGATACCCAATGCATAAAGCACCCTCTCAAAAGGCACTTTTTTGGAGTTTTCTATCGCTGACAGGATGTTCCTGACGGTCTTGTCACGGAAACGGATCTTCCGTTCTTTTTTGCCCTGCGGGTCAACGAATGTCTTTTCCAGCCCGATCAGGTCATCATACGTAAGATCATAAAGGTCGGCAATATTGCTTATCTTGTTTTTGACGAGCAGCATTTCCGTTTTTCCTTGTCCCAGGCTGTCGATATCCATGGCCCTTCGGCTGATGAAGTGTTCTATCTTGCCCTGTATCTGTGGAGGGCAGTTCATGGTGTTGGGACAGTAATGCACGGATCCGTCGGGTTCTTTTTGCAACGGGGTGTTGCACTCGGGACACCGGGAAGCAAAATGGATCCTTTTTGCCGTTGCTATTCTTTGTGATGCATCCACATCCACTATCTTGGGAATGATATCGCCGCCTTTTTCAACAAAAACAATATCGTTCTGATGGAGGTCATGGTCGGCCATCCTGTCTTCATTGTACAGGGAGGCCCTTTTAACTGTTGTTCCTGCCACGGGTACCGGCTCCAGAATGGCCACAGGTGTGACAGCCCCGGTACGTCCAACCTGAAAGGCCACATCCAGCAGCCTGGTGATCGCCCTTTCGGCCTTGTACTTATAGGCGATGGCCCATCTTGGGAATTTGCTTGTATAACCGAGTGCCTCCTGCTGCGAATATTTGTTAACCTTGATCACCACACCATCTATATCAAAGGGAAGGGTGGTGCGTCTCTCCTCGCCTTGCGCAATGAAATGGAATACCGCATCAATGTCCGCACATTTTTTAATGTCTGCCGAAACCTTAAAACCATACTCTTTGAGAGCCTGCAAACTGTCCCAGTGGGTCTGAAAGGGGAGGTTGTCACCATAAACACCATACATGAAACAGTCAAGGTTTCGTTTGGCAACCAGCGAAGAATCCTGTAGCTTCAGGCTGCCCGCCGCCGCATTTCGCGGATTGGCAAAACCCGTTTCCCCTTTCCTCTCTTTTTGATCGTTTAACTGCAGAAAACTTTTATGCGGCATATAAACTTCGCCGCGCACCTCAAACGATGCCGGGAATTTATTCCTGAGCTTCAAAGGGATGCTCCTGATGGTCCTGATGTTGGAGGTTATCTCGTCACCCTGCACACCGTCGCCACGTGTTGCCGCCCGGGCCAATGAGCCGTTTTCATAGGTCAGCGAGATGGCCACACCGTCATATTTCAGCTCACAAACGTATTCATAGCTGTTGCCAAGGGCCTTTTTAATCCGCCGGTCAAAAGCCATCACTTCTTCCTTGCTATAGGTGTTGCTTAGCGAAAGCATCGGATAGGTGTGTTTGACCGTGGGGAACTTCCTGGTAACCTCTCCGCCCACCCGCTGACTGGGAGAGTTTTTGTCCCGCAGCCCGGGAAATGCCTTTTCAAGTGAGATCAGCTCCTCAAGCAGCATATCATATTCATAATCACTGATGACGGGCCGGGCCAGCACGTAATAACGGTAATTGTGTTCATTGATCCTGTCAGTTAATTCCTGTATGCGCTCCCTGGCGGCTTCCCGTTCCATAATGGCCTTTTTGTGTTTTGGTAAAAATAAAAAAAATGCCGGTATGTCACCGGCATTTTTTGTCCGAAAGGGATGATCACCAAACTATGGGCCACCGATCACCAAGCGGAGTTTTTTGGAGTTGATGAACATCACCGGTATTTTTTCCTCATTGTACAACACCCTTTCTTCTTCTTTGTTGAATGGGTTCCAGGTGAGCTTATCGGGGTCGGAGGTGATCATGATGGCATCTGCATTCTGTTCACCTGCGAACGCTATTGTCTGGTTGGCAAAAGAGCCCCTGGGACTTGAGAATGTTTTGGTGTAGGGGATATTGTGATAGTCCATGATCTCAGTTAACTGTTTCAGGTCAGCCTTAAGCTTTCTGTCGGTGTGATCATCTCCATAGTTCTCTACAAAAATGTCAAATTGAGAGCCGGCAGTATTGTACAACTTTTTGGCCCATTTTACCTTTTGCTTGGATCCGGACTGAAGGTCAAGCGGGAAGACAATTTTGCTGTAGTTGATGTTTTCTGCCGGCTTCTGGATGACAACGACGGGAACCGGCGAACGCTTCACCACTTTCAGGGCAAAGCTGCCAATGATCCATTGAATGCCTTTTTTTCCGTGGGTGCCGAGAAAATGAAGCAGTGCATTGTGTTTTTTTGCAACGGATGCAATGGCTTTAAAAATATTTCCCTTTTCCACAATAAAGGTCACTTCAATACCGGTTTCTTTTTCTATGTTGCCGGCAATTTTTTTAAGTTTTTCCCCCACAAAATCTTCGCTTTTTTCTTCTTTTTTCAGCATTCTCCTCGTATAATTGTCGATGATGTGGAGAATAAGCAGCTTCCCGTTGAGAAGCCTGGCCATCCTTACAGCATTGTCAATGGCAAATTCGCTGATCTCTGTAAAGTCGGTGGTGACAAGGATCAATGGTTTTTCTCTGGCGTCCATATCGGAGAGGTTTTGATGGTTGATGAGCGAAAGGGGTCAAAGAATCCACAAGTTATGAAAAATTGTTGAATAATTTGATTTTTGGGTCGCTGAATTGTTGAATAGAATGGCAAGGAGGGCCGCGATGCCTGAGAGCCAGGGGGCAGAAGGGCACAGGACATGTGTTACGGGCAGCTGATTGCAGATGCATGGCGCACTGCGAAGAACCCAACATGCAATGCACCCGGGAGTCGATCAGCATTGCCGGAATGATGAAAAGCGCAGGAAGCTATCTCAGTGGTATTCGATAGAGAACATGGTAATGCAGCATCAGGGTCGTGTTGCCGTTTGATTTTCCGTAGCCCCCGATAAAATATGGTTCCATTGCCGGATCTTTGGTGCTGGCGACGAGCAGGCGCCCGCGCAGGCTCCATCCTATGAATATGTTATGAAACAGTTCCGTTTTGAGTCCCATCCCGGCCTCGATCCAATGCGCACGGTACTTTTCTGATGGCAGGGCGGTTTGATGATTTCCCCAGAAAGGATCCGGGATAACAATAAAGGGGGCTTCGTGATCCATGGTGCCATAACCGTATCTGAGAGACAGGAGCACCAGGTCGTTGGGATTTTCCGGGGTGCGTCCCAGAATGTTGAAGTCTGCACCCAGACGGAAGAAATATCCGCCGGCCTGATACCTGTGTGTTTCTTTCTTCACGTCTACAGCCATCATGCCGGCTTCCAGCACGGCGAAATAATTTTCCTGCAATTCAACATCAACGGACACTTCTCCGGTAACGGTTTCGGGCTCGACAAACTGCCTGGCAAAGCCGGACATATCCAACCCAACCCGCACCGATGGGACGAAAAGGGTGTCATTTTCTGCCTTCAGGCCACAGCTAATTACCATTAACGGTATCAGGAAGAAATATCTTAAGATGTTCATCAAGATCGTTTGTTACGTAAGTCATTGGCGCTTCCAGCGAAATGATATGGTGGGTGCTGTATACGGTTTTTTTGATATCGAAAAACATGGTAAATCCGCATTCAACAGATACCATGTGCGTCTTTCGTTCGTATGTTAACCAAATGGTATCCACCAGATGAAAGAAGTCGAGCACAAATCCACAACTGTCGGCAGATGGGTTGAGTGGCAGCTCTAATGCAGAAATGAAACGAAGGGTATCATGAATAGGCTGATCTGCTTTCTCCACTGCAAACACCCTCAGTGAATCCACCACCGTCCACTGGTCATCTTCCTGGTCAATCATATAAAATCCAATACGCAAGTTGTTGGCAGTTAAATCCTCACAAATTTCGTCATCCTGGCATGAATGGAACAGAAGAATGGCCAGGGCGGCAGTCATGAGTGTTGTCCGGAAAGCCCGGCCAGGTATCTTACATGGCGATTGCATAAGGGCAAAATTAAGAAAAAACGCTGCCCCATCAATAAAAAGTAAAACTGCCGGGTATTATCCCGGTATTCAGGGTGTTCAGCAGCTGACCTTCCTTGTCGTAGCGCATCATCTTTCCTTTCTGTTCAAAGTCAATGGGGTCGGATAAATAAATATCCCCGTTGAATGGATCCACCGACAGTGCATAGAAGAACCTTCCTTCTGATGGTATGAATTTTTCCGGTTGCGGGTTGGCGCTGGTGATATTCATGCGGTAAACATTTTCTCCGAGGAAATAAAGTGTCTCCCCTTCGGGGCAGATGGAGAGGTTGTTGTAGATGAACCCGGGGTCAGGCAGATGGTATTGTTTCTTAATCCCGAAACTGTTTTTTTCCAGTTGATAGAGGGTGGGTTCATTTTTGAACATGGGGGCGCCGCCCGACAGCACCCAAAGGTGTTCGTTTGAATCCACCACCATCGATACAGGACCTGGTGGCAGGTATAAACTGTCGATCAGCTGGTCGCCGGCAGGATCGAGCTCGTATACATATCCGGATTGCATCCCGGTGACGTAAACATTGCCCCTCAACTCAACCATTGCTTCTGTCCATCCATTCAGGGGGATCTCCCCGGTAATCGTTGATGTTTGAAGATCCACGATCCGTATATGGTTCCCAAAAAGATCACTCACATAAGCTTTGTCGTCAGTCACAGGCAACATGTAACGGGGTGAGACCATTCCGGTGATGGTGCTATGGCGATGGCCTGTTTTGGGATCCATCACTTCTATTTTGCCGGAATTGTTGACAACCAGGTAAGCAAGGCCTTTATGCATGGTTATTGACTGCAGGACATCGCCCGGAGTTTCCCCATTTGCATTTCTGAAATAATCATGATGAATGGTGTCGTTCTTTTTGTCGTAATAGCTCAATGAGGCATTTCCCCAACCGAAGTTCCCCTCATTGGCCACGAATACACCTTGTCCGGAAGCAATGTCAGGTCGCGTTGCAAGTGGGCCATTGTCTTCTTTGCTGCATGAGGCCATGATGATCCCCGCCGCAATGGCCAGGTATTTCCATGTTTTTTTCTTTATCATTGATATTGTTTTGGTTGTTGGTGCATATTGGTTTATTTCCTTTTCTGTTGTGCAAATATTTCCAGTTGGATCCCTGCCCGGAAGTGCCTGAGGGGCATAGGCCGTCCGGCCATTGCCTCATATGCCTCATTCCACAGGTTGTTGGCAGCGGCATACACCCTGAAGCTGTGTCCGGCAACATTGTACTGCCATTGCAGACCGATGTTCCCGGTATGATAAGGGTTGAGCCACTGGTTGTTATCACTGCTTGTATACCTCTTGCCCGTGTAGCTATGGTCAAAAATCAGGGTCAACCTCTCATGACGGATATACCAACTGTAGCCTGCCGTGTTTTTGGGCACGTAGATAAGTTGTTTGCCTGTTGAGGCATCATTGGGGCTTTTTGCGCGCATGTTTTCTGCCAGGGTAAGATCCCAGCGGGCATTGATGCCGATCTGAATGGCACCTGCACTGGCTTTCACTGCGACCCTTGCTTCAAGTCCGTAGCTTCTCACCTCCATGACGTTCCTGGGCGACCAGTGCATCATGCCTTCCAGGGGCAGCCAGATGATCCACTGCGATATGTTTCTGTGAAAACCGGTAATGGATGCTTTCTGGAGCCGGACGGGCGACCCGGGATCATTTGTATTGTCGGAGGATTGCCGGTGTTGTTCTGGGTTGTCGAAGGCAATGGTAAGGTCTCGACTCCAACCTTTTTCCGGTTCAAGATCGGGATTGCCGCCCGGCGTCCAGTACTTATCGTTGAGTGTTGGGACGCGGTAGTTTTTGCCGGTGTTAGCTTTGATAAACAGCATGGGCATTGCCTGGAAAGAAAGTCCGAATGCAGGGGCCAGGGGGGCTGCATGGCTGTCAACAAACTCTTGCCTGACGCTTGTAAGCAATTGCAAACGTCCCGGAACGGCTTTCCACTTCAGGGAGCCGAAAAGGGCAAGACTTTGCTGCTTTTGTTCGGTTTCCCTGTATTCATCGGCCCGGGCTTTGACCCGGCTGGTGTTGATCCCTCCATTGGCAAGCAGCGAAGGGTGGGGGCTGAACACCGCACCGGCTTCCTGAATGATGGTCTGAGAGCGGGAACGGCTCTCTCCGCTGAGGCTGTCAAAGTATAACAAGGTCTCGTCAAACAGTCCGCCGCGCCAGCTGATGACACTTTTGTCAAGCGTGGTCTGCCACTGTCCAGTAATACGGAAAGCTCCGTCTTCCTGGTATGCGCCTGCGGTGGATTGCATCAGGGGGGGAGGGATGTTGCGGTTTGTTTCCTGCCACCACCAGCGGATGTTTAGCCGGTGACGGTTGTGCATGCTGATATAGGTTTCATGCAGGAGTCCCCTCTGGTAGAGTGCGGCGTGTTCCTGTATTTGAACGGGATGGCCACTCATTGCGGTGTTCCTGTAACTGTAAAGGTTGTCGGAGGTCCGGTTAAAGAAACGCAACCTGGAGGAGACAGTTTCGCTACCCCATGCAAGCCGGAAGTGTTGTGCCATCTCTCCCACGTCGACAGCTGAAACACCTGCCAGGGCGCTCCATCCCTGCTGCATGTCGCGGGTATTGTTTAAATGAATACTGCCTCCCATGTTACCGCTTCCCCACAGTGCGCTGCCACCTCCGTATTGTATGCCTGCTTCGTCGGCAAAAAAGACCGGGAACAATGCAAGGTCTGTCTGGCCATGCATATAATTTTGCAACGGAAAGCCATTCCAGATGAGGGATGTCTGCGCAGCCGACCCACCCCGCAGGGAGCTGGTAGACAGTATGCCGGGGCCATAGCGCTTGATGAACATGCCTGTATGGCTGGTCAGCAATTGATCAATGCCCCTGTCATATTGGTTATGAATGAACAGGTCATCGATCTGATGGAATGAATGCCCGGCAGAAAAAGCATTGTATCGCATGGCCCTTACCTCGGTTTCCCTGAGGGTGATAAGGGTGTCGGGCGGTTGATCCGTCGCGGCAGACAGCCCAAGGGGTAGCAGCGCGATTACGATTGATGTCCAGCGAAACATAGAATGGCATTTGCACCGGTTATCGTGCCGGTATAGTCAAAACAAACGATTTTTCAATCATTTGTAACAGACGGAGAAATCCTGATGAGAAAAACAGGGCACGCATTTTTCTTCGCTTTTTTCCCGAAAGCTACAAATTGGGCAATATTACAGGCAGGTCTTCTGACTTGTTCCGTGTTTGCCGCCTTCCCACCCGGAAGGGCAGTGGCATTGGGGTGACAAACACTTTTAAAGGAACTTACAGCAGCGGGAACTGTCCAGGACTTTCACCTGGTTCCCTTTTCATCCGGCTGTCCCGAAAGGGGGGCGGAACCTGTATGGTGGCAAAGTTAGGAAAAATATTAACGTGGCGATGAACCGGTGCAGTTTTTTTATATTGTTGGGAAATACGCCGCGATGCCCATTCCCAGCAATTCTTTTACCGGACGGCAGTCTGCTTCATGGATATCCCCTTTGGTATTTTTTGCAACGGCACCACAACCCCCGCCGCAGACAAGCTGAAGGTTGCATTGCCTGCAGGCTTCTATGGAACGTACGTCGCGTCGCTGCCATGCGTGGACTTTTTCCATGTCGAGACGGATGTCGGGATGGAAGCGCCCCAGCTCTTCTCCGGGTTTGCCCACGGTGGCTGTACAGCCGTAGATCACTCCCCTGTGATCAAAGGCCCATTCGCCTTTGCATGCAGGACACGCATCAAAAAGGGGAGGAGGCAGTGATCCGTTGTCTTTCAGAAACTGCGCCACGGTAAATGCGGGGCGATGAAAAGCAAGAATTTCCGGGTACTTATCAATGAGATGGAAGAGGTCCTTGTACAATGACAGACGCGAGTACAGCTTGGCGTGTCCCGGGTGGCATTGATGCAGTTCATAATTTCTCCCCAGCTGAGTTTTAAACAAGGGGGACTCCGTCCATCCTTTATCAATGGCATAGCGGGCCAGATCAGGGAGGTTGTTGATGTTCTCCCTGTCGACCACCATCCGGAGGTTCACCTGCAACCCCTGTTCGAGACAGTTGCCGATGGCTGATACAATGCGGTGAAACGTTGCTTTCCCGCCTTTGAGGGGTCTACGGCGGTTATGTGTCTCTTCGGTCCCGTCGAGTGTGATCTGTATCTCACGGATGCTAACATCAGAGAACAAGTCCAGGTATTCGTCAAGGTGATACCCGTTGGTGACCACGGCCAGGTCGAGGCGGTGGTCGACACAGCGATTCAGGAAGCAGGCCATCGTTTCCCTGTATTCTTTTCCCGGCAGCAGTGGCTCGCCACCAAAGAGGGTAACATATTTGGACCGGTGCCCCATATGTTGCTGCAGGTAGGCAAAAAAAGCGTCGATCACCTGTTTGGAGAGCTTCTCCGGGGCAGAAAGGTATTGGGCCTGGTAACAGTAGTCGCATTCGAAGTTGCAAAGGTAGGTGGGTGCGAAAAACAGCTGCAATTCCTCCCGGCTGCGTTGTTCCAGAAAGTCGATATAAGCCATCTGGTAACGTTGCTGTTCCTCTTCCGGATCAGCGATATAGCCTTTGACGATGAAATCCTCCGGGGGTGACGCTCCCGGATGCTTCAGCATGTTTACCTCTTGCCGGGTCAGCAGATCGGCATGGCCGGACAAGCTGTTTACGACAATGAACTTGTCGCTGCCACTGACCTCTGAAAGGATATTGTACGGAGAAGGACGCATGGCTTCAACATGTTAGTCATGACACCCCGCCTGTGCAACGGATGTCTTGGCACAACACTGGGCTTGCTTCACCCTGGTCTGCTTTTCCTGCTTTTTCTCTTTTTTAATGAGGCTTTTCATAATGAATGTTTGATATCTCTGAAATGTCTTATATCTCTGAAATGTCTGTGATGTTTGACAGGCGGAATGTTGTATTCACATTGTCACATTATTTCTGTCCTTTGACGGTGAAACTGGCCACGGTGACCCGTCCTTTCTCGTATGGTTCTGATTCTTCCAGTATTTCGATGTTGCGCAGGCCGGCACTGGTGATGTTTTGCAAGTATTTTTCTCTGGTGACGGCGCCAGCCCAGCATTTGGCGACCATTGCAGGGTCTTTCCGGTATTTTTCAGGCACTGGCACTGTCGCATAAATGTCACTGACCACGAATCGCCCCCCTTTTTTGAGCATCCTGGCAATCTCTTTCCAAACCCTGTCCTGGCTGAGAGAATGGTTGATGGCACAATTGGAGATGATCACATCGGCAGCATTGTCATCCAGCCTGATCTTTTCCAGCTGACATTTTATAAAATCAATGTTTTGAATTCCTGTTTTTTCAGCTTGTTGCCGGGCTGTTTCCATCATCCCGTCAGATATGTCAACCCCATATGCATATCCGCCATCTCCTGCCAGCAGCGCCATGCGTAAAACATCGTGGCCTTTACCGCATCCGAGGTCCACGCATGTATCACCCGGCTTAATTTCTGCAAATGAGAATGCTCCGCCACATGACAAACAGCATGTTTGCTGCGACAATCCGTCGTATCTCCTGGCAATGCTGTCAGCGTACAGGTCCATGTATTTAATCTAAAGTATTTATATAATTATATAAGACTGCAAAAATAAAAAAAATAGTTGTACGGAATGGATCTTTTGTTTTATCTCGGTGGAATGACAATAGCCAGGATAATGTAAAAAAGCAATCCGATCAACCCCATGAAAAATAGTATTACAAACAGGATACGTATCAGCGTGGGGTCTGTTTCAAAATAATCGGCCAGGGCACCGCAGACACCAAAGATCATTCTGTCGTCGGTTTTCCTGAGGCGTTTGTAAGATCTCATTCTGCATTCCCGTTTGGTTGTATACAAATATACATGAATTTTTTTCATGTGAAATTACACACAGACACATGAAAAAAAATCATGTGAAAGCGAAGCGGTTCCTCCTGTACACCAGCATTTTGTA
>SL_3KL_010_SEDDRAFT_10000095_pt1 | contig 55577 bp, 42 predicted proteins | sample SodLakKL_010_SED_2_FD_10381 | JGI IMG/M metagenome (IMG submission 10381)
GGAGGCTCTGGTCCAGCGACTGGATCTGCGCCAGATAAGCGATCCAGAGGCCCTCATGCCCATCATCGTGCGGCTCATGGAGGCCCATCCCGGAAAGCTGGAGGCCTACATGAGTGGAAAGAAGGGTCTACTGGGCTTCTTCATGGGTCAGCTCATGAGGGAGACCCGGGGGAAAGCGGATCCGGAGCTGGCCCGACGTCTCCTCCAGGAAGCCCTGGGAGGTTAGAAGGCTGTTGAAGAAGCATGGGGTCCACCGCCACGGGGTCTCGGTCCTGGGCGAGGTGGGGTCCTGAAGGAGATGCTGCTGCGCGTCGGTGAAGGGCTCCTCTGCTGAAGGGAATGCCCCCTGGATTCCAGGATCCAGGAGATCACCGGTCAGCAGCTACTCAACTGCCCCTCCAGAGAGTTGGCTGCAGCCCTGGCCTCCCCTTCCTCCGTGAAGGGCCCTACCCGCACCCGATGCAAACCGTCGCGATCCTGGGCTGACGACACAGGCCAGCCCTGGGGCTCCAGCCGGTGAACCAATTCCCTGGCATTGGATCGGGACCGGAAGGCTCCAACCTGCACCTGCCAGCACCGTGTGGGTTCTGGAGTCTCCACCACGGTGATCCGGATAGGAGCCGTTCCCGGACCGATCATCTCGATCTCACGGGCCGCACGGCGAGACAAATCCAGAATCCGTCCACCCACGAAGGGTCCCCGATCGTTGATCCGAACCCTCGTCGCCAATCCGTTGTCCAGGTTGGAGACGTGAACGACGGTTCCGAAGGGAAGGGTCTGATGAGCTGCCGTCATGGCTTCCATGTCGTACCGCTCCCCGGACGCAGTCGTTCGGCCATGGAACGGGTGCCCGTACCAGGATGCGATTCCCTCCTGCGTCCAGCCCTCTGCAGGTGGCGGTTCAGGAGGTAGGGGTGGCCCCACAGATCGACATCCCGCCAGGAGGATGAGGACGAGCAGGCTTCCGCTTCCAAGGAGGCGGCCCATGTGGGGGCGAGAGGTAGAGGAGATGCTCACCATACCGGGAAAGGTGTCAGCGTCCCGACCAGGGGGGCAATATGCAGAAGTTGCATGACCTGCCCGGCACAGGCCTCCGCCTCCATCGGTGGGTATGGGGTGGACGTGCGAGGGACCCCCTTTCCGAAGGTCGGGTAAGGGGGGAGCTGGGAAAGTGGACCCGTGTCCACCTCCCCCTGCAGCCGCAGACCCTCCAATTCCAGCCGTCAACTCAATTGATCCTCGGCCAGCTATCCTGATGGACACCCACATTCGAGTTCGGGGCGCCCGGCAGCACAACCTGAAAAATGTGGACCTGGATCTTCCGCGACGGGCCGTGACCGTCATCACGGGTCCTTCCGGATCCGGGAAGTCCTCCCTGGCGCTGGATACCATCTTCGCTGAGGGTCAACGCCGCTACGTGGAATCCCTATCCACCTATGCGAAGCAGTTTCTGGAACGGATGGAGAAGCCCCAGGTGGATGCGGTCGAAGGGATCTCCCCTGCCGTTGCCATCGAGCAGAAGAATCCCACGAAGACAAGCCGGTCCACTGTGGGCACGGCGACGGAGGTGCATGACCTGCTTCGCCTCCTGTTTGCCCGGGTAGGCCGGACCTACTGTCCCATTTGTGACCGTAGAGTTCGGCCTGACACCGTTTCTGGGGCAGTGGACCAGGTGCTGACCTTGCCGGACGGAGTCCGATTCATGGTGACCTTCCCCCTGCCCCGGAGCGCCAGGACGTCGCATGGTCCCCTGGTGGAGAACCTGCGAGCTCTGGGTTTCGTGCGCCTTCTTGCCGACGGCGACGCGGTGGATCTGGGCGTGACGGGTGCGGAAGATCCGGAGACGCTGGGGGCGGACCTGGGCGATGCCCACGAGATACTCGTCGTCGTGGACCGCCTGAAGATCGCTCCGAATGTCCGGGATCGATTGGCCGATTCCATGGGCACTGCGTTTCGGGAAGGGGAGGGGGAGGCCCGGGTTCTCCTGCCCGATGCCGGGTCCGGGGAGTTGGAAGATCTGACCCCGACCCTGCCCTTCACCGAACGATTCAGATGTGCCGAGCATCCGGAGATCGACTTCCCCGAACCGACGCCCCAGTTCTTCTCCTTCAACTCCCCCTATGGCTCATGCCCCGAGTGCACCGGCTTCGGAGCCACCCTGGAATACGACGAGGAACTCATCATCCCCAACCCGACCCGCTCGCTGGACGAGGGGGCCGTGGACCCCTGGACGAAGCCGCGCTACAAGAAGGAGCGAGCAGCACTTCGGGAGTACGCCCAGCGAATGGAGGTTTCCATTCACGTTCCCTGGGAAGAACTCCCAGCCGACTTTCGGGATGCGGTCCTGCATGGAGCGGACCCGGGGAAGGGCCGGCTCACGGATCGTGCGTTCAAGGGGGTGATTCCCTTTCTCCGGTCCCGGGAGAGAAAGCGGTACAAGCAGTACATCCGAGTGTTTCTGCGCCAGTACCAGAGCCCCAGGGTTTGCGTGGAGTGTGGAGGGGGACGGGTACGGAAGGAGGCGTTGAACGTCCGTGTAGATGGGAAGAACATCGCCCAGGTCAGCGACCTCCCCCTGGATGAATTGGAGGCTTGGGTGGAAGAACTCGAGCTGCCCGGCGCCGAGGGCGAGATTGCCAGTACGATCCTACGGGAACTCCGGGACCGGGTGAACTTCCTGGTGGAGGTGGGTCTGGGCTACCTGAGTCTGTCCCGACAGACTCGAACGCTCTCGGGCGGCGAAGCCCAGCGCATCAATCTGGCCAATTCCCTGGGTTCACGGCTGGTGGACACGATCTATGTTCTGGACGAACCTTCCATCGGTCTCCATCCTCGGGACACGGATGCGCTCCTCAAGCTGCTGGGACGACTTCGAGATGGTGGGAATACCGTCCTGGTGGTGGAGCACGATCCCATGGCGATCCGGAGTGCCGACCACGTGGTCGAACTGGGTCCGGCTTCGGGAGAGAAGGGGGGGGAAGTGGTTTTCCAGGGAACTCCCGAGGAACTGGAGGAGCAGGATACTGTCACCGGCGACTACCTTTCGGGACGGACGGCTGTCGAGGTGCCCGAGGAACGGCGGGAATTGAATCGGGGCTGGCTTCGCCTTCGGGGAGCGAGTCTGCACAATGTGCGGGATGCGGAGGTGGAGATCCCCCTGGGAGCACTGACGGTGGTGACAGGGGTCTCCGGTTCGGGAAAATCCACGCTGGTCCATGATATCCTCTACCGGGGGCTGGAGCGGGAGTTGGGGAATGGGGGCACTTCGGCCAAGGAGCACCTGGGCGAGGCTGTGGGTTCCTACGAGTCGCTGGAGGGTGTCCTGGGCCTTGATTCTGTGGCGCTGGTGGACCAGAGCCCTATCGGACGAACCCCTCGATCCAACCCTGTGACCTATATAAAGGCCTGGGGGGAAATCCGAAGAATCTTCTCCGAACAGCCTCTGGCCGGGCAACAGGGCTACGAGCCGGGTCATTTCTCCTTCAATGTGAAGGGGGGGCGCTGTGACGCTTGCAAAGGCGCAGGTCACGTGGAGGTGGAGATGGTCTTCATGGCCGATGTCTACGTCCCCTGCGACGTCTGCCACGGCCGGCGATTCAAGCCCGAGGTTCTGGAGGTCCGGGTCAGGGGGCGGTCAATCGCCGACGTGCTGGAGATGACGGTGGACGAAGCCATCCGCTTCTTCGTGAAGGAGGATCGGCTGGGGCAGACCCTGTGGTACCTCCAGCAGGTGGGGTTGGGCTATCTGCGGCTGGGCCAGTCGGCCACCACCCTTTCAGGAGGAGAGGCCCAGCGCCTCAAGATTGCCCGGGAACTGGCCGGGACGGCCGGGAAGCAGGGACGGGCATTCTACATCCTGGACGAACCCACTACCGGGCTCTCCGGGACCGATATCCTCCGCCTCCTGGATGTCCTGAACCGCCTGGTGGATTCAGGGAACACCGTTCTCATCATCGAGCACAACCTGGACCTCATCAAGACGGCTGATTGGATCGTTGACATGGGGCCAGGAGCCGGCATTCAGGGGGGGCAGGTGGTGGGGATGGGACGGCCGGAGGAGGTAGCGGCCGTGGAGGGGAGTGTGACCGGTCGATTCCTTCGACCAGCCCTTTCGGTGCCAGTGACTGGTTGACGGCGCGCGCGCCCCACTTGAAGGGGGCTCCGGAGTTGCCTGGAGGTCCTTTTTCTCGTTATATTTCAACGTCTATAGAGGGGTTTCTGGAGCTCTCCGTGAGCTCTCTCCGCCCAGGTCGAGCATCGGGTGAGCGGATTCACTTGCGCCTGCTGACGGCCAGATCTCCCCTCTTGGTAGACCCTTTCCTCTCCGGGGCTTTGGCCCCCGCCCGACACGGGCGCACTCCAGTACCAGGCTCAGGCTGATCCATGGAATCGGAAAACGGTCAGAAGGTTCTTTCCCGCCTCCTCGAAGACGAGATGCGAGAGTCGTTCATCGACTACTCCATGAGCGTCATTGTCCAGCGTGCGCTTCCCGATGTGCGGGATGGACTGAAGCCGGTCCACCGCCGGATTCTCTACGCCATGAACGAGCTCGGGCTCTCGCCAGGGCGGGCGTACAAGAAGAGTGCATCGGTGGTGGGAGAGGTACTGGGGAAGTACCACCCACACGGGGACTCGGCGGTCTACGACTCCATGGTCCGCATGGTCCAGGATTTCTCCCTCCGGTATCCCCTGGTGGACGGGCAGGGGAACTTCGGATCCATCGATGGCGATTCAGCGGCGGCCTACCGGTACACTGAGGCACGTCTCACTGCCATCGCGGTGGAGATGCTGGCGGACATCGACAAGGAGACGGTGGCCTTCTCGCCCAACTTCGATGACCGGATCGATGAGCCCACGGTGCTGCCCTCTCGGTTCCCGAACCTCCTTGTCAACGGATCGTCCGGGATCGCGGTGGGAATGGCCACCAACATTCCTCCCCACAACCTGCGTGAGGTTGTGAATGCCCTGACGGCCCTCATCGACGATCCAGAGCTTCCCCAGGAGGTTCTCGAGGCGACCATCACGGGTCCGGATTTTCCCACCGGTGGTTACATCTGCGGTCGGGATGGGATCCGAGATGCCTACCGAACGGGTCGCGGTCGGATCGTCATGCGAGCCCAGGCCGAAGTGGAGGAGATGGAGAACGGCTTGGGCCGGGAGCGGATCGTGATCCGTGAAATCCCCTTCATGGTGAACAAGACCCGGCTCATCGAGCAGATCGCCCAGTTGGTGCGAGACAAGAAGGTCACCGAAATCTCCGCTCTCCGGGACGAGTCGGATCGGGATGGCATGCGGATCGTCGTTGAGCTGAAACGGGATGCCATTGGTCATATCGTTCTGAACCAGCTCTACAAGCACACCCAGATGCAGTCCACCTTCGGGACCATCCTCCTGGCATTGGTGGATGGCGTCCCTCGGGTCATGACTCTTCGGCAGATGCTCCAGTACTTTCTGGATCACCGCCACAAGGTGGTCATCCGCCGGAGTGAGTTCGACCTCAGGAAGGCGAAGGACCGGGAGCACATCCTGGAAGGTCTCAAGATCGCCGTCGACAACATCGATGAGGTGATCAAGATCATCCGGGGGTCCAACGATACGCCAGAGGCGTCAGCCCGACTTCAGGAGAACTTCGAGCTTTCCGAGAAGCAGGCCGAAGCCATCCTGAATATGCGTCTGGCTCGCCTCACCGGTCTGGAGATGGAGAAGCTGGAGTCGGAACTGGCCGAAGTGCAGGCCCGGATCGCCGAGTTGGAGGAGCTGCTGGGAGATCGGGAGGCCCGGATGGAAGTCATCCGGGAGGAGCTGGACGAGCTGAAAGCCAAGTACGGTGATGAACGGCGGACAGACATCATTGGCGACAGCTCCGATCTGGAGATGGAGGACCTGATTGCCGATGAGGAGATGGTCCTGACCGTGAGCCACCAGGGGTATGTGAAGCGAATCCCCATGGATACCTACCGCGCGCAGCGTCGAGGTGGCCGAGGTCTGCGAGGGATGGGGACGAAGGAGGAGGATTGGGTGGAGCACCTCTTCGTGGCATCCACCCATGATGTCCTCATGATCTTCACCCGGGACGGGCAGTGTCACTGGCTGAAGGTCTGGCAGATCCCCCAGGGCGGCCGGAACTCCCGGGGGAAGCCCATTGTCAACCTGGTGGAGATTGGTCGAGACGCCCAGATCGCGGCCGTGGTGCCGGTCCGGGAGTTTGCCGATGACCGGTATCTTTTCTTCTCCACCCGTCAGGGCCGTATCAAGAAGTCCGCCCTTTCGGACTACAGCAACATCCGCTCTGTGGGCCTCAACGCCATCAACATCCGTGAGGGCGACGAGCTCATTGACGTGAAGATCACCGAGGGGGATAGTGAAATCATCCTGGCCACCCGAGAAGGGATGGCCATCCGCTTCCACGAGTCGGATACCCGTGTCATGGGTAGAGCGACAGAAGGGGTGCGGGGGATCGCATTGGACGAGGATGACGTGGTGGTGGGTACCGTAGCTGTCCGAGATGACTCCACCCTCCTTGTGGTAACCGAGGAAGGGATGGGGAAGCGGACCGCCATCGATGCATACCGTCTGCAGCGGCGTGGCGGAAAGGGTGTGATCAACATCAAGACCAGCTCGAGAACGGGTCGCGTCGTGGCTATCAAGTCGGTCCTGGAAACCGACCAGGTCATGCTCATCACCCGGAACGGTGTGGTGAATCGTCAATCGGTGGAGGAGGTTCGGATCATCGGGCGAGCTACCCAAGGAGTACGTCTCGTCAATCTGGATGATGGGGACCAGATCGTGGATGTGGCTCGCGTGATCTCGGAAGAGGCAGAAGAAGACGAAGTGGATATGGAGATGGCAGCCTTGGCTGCCGAGGATCGAGCCTCCGGCGAGGATCGCTCTCCCTCACAGGTGGTGCCCCAGGATGCCGAAGAGGATGGGGAGGCGTGATCTCGGAATCGGAGGACGGGCTGAGGGACTCGACGACCCACGCTGGAATGGACGGCGCGACTGACCTGGTGCCTTTTGAAGCTGTGGAGGCAGCGGCGCGGGTTCTGGACGGCCACGCTGTGCCGACTCCCTTTCTCCTGTCACCGAAGCTTGGTGACGACGTGGGAGGGCAGGTCCGTCTCAAACTCGAGTCCCTCCAGAGATCCGGCTCCTTCAAGTTTCGAGGCGCCTTCAATTTCCTGGCAGGCTACTCCCAGGAGGCATTGGCTGGGGGCGTCGTTACCTACTCATCCGGCAATCACGCCCAGGCCGTGGCCCTGGCCGCCCGGCTTCGCGGGGTGGATGCGGTGGTGGTGATGCCTCAGACGGCTCCTGGAGTGAAGCGAGAAGGGGCCAGAGCCCTGGGTGCCAGGGTGGTGCTGGAGGGGACCACCTCCCTGGAGCGATTCGAGCGAGCTCGGGAGATACAAACCGCCGAGGGACGGCTGATGGTTCCTCCCTTTGATCACCCCGCCATCATTGCCGGTCAGGGAACGGTAGCTCTGGAGGCAGCCACCGCCTGGCCCGAAATGGATACGTGGGTGGTCTGTATCGGTGGCGGAGGGTTGGCTTCTGGAAGTGGGGTTTCTCTTCGAGCCCTCCAGCCGGAAGCTCGTATCATCGGCGTGGAGCCGGAGGGAGCTGCGGCCATGAAGGCCTCCCTNGACACGGGTCACCCCGTCACCCTGGATTCTGTGGACACCATCGCTGATGGCTTGGCGCCCGTCCGTCCGGGGGACCTTACCTTCCATCATGTCCGTCGTCTTTTCGATGAAGTGGTGACCGTCCCCGACGAAGCCATCCGGGATGCGGCCCGCTGGCTCCTGCACGAGCAGAAGCTCGTGGTGGAGTTCTCCGGTGCAGCGACGGTAGCTGCGCTCCGACACGGAGTCGTGGATGGGACGGACAGGCGAGTAGGAGCTGTGGTGAGCGGAGGAAATATGGATCCGTCTCTTCTTTCCGGCCTCCTCTGAGGAGAGGGGGAGCGTATGGAAGGCACCCGGAAGCCCCCGTCACGGCTCACTGGCAGCATCACCGATGTCCCCGGGATCCAGGTGGGGCACGCCACAGTGCGTGGTGGTGGATCGGGGTGTACCGTCCTGTTGGGTCCCTTCCGGGGGGCGGTGGATCTGGGTGGGGCCGGAACAGGTTCACGGGAACTGGAAACCCTTCGGCCCCGGCACAAAGTGCCTCAGGTGGATGCACTCCTGCTGACCGGAGGGTCAGCCTTCGGACTGTCGGCCGCGTCCGGAGTCATGGCCTGGCTGGAGGAACAGGGGCGGGGGCATCCCACTCCTGCCGGCCCCGTGCCCATCGTGCCTGCTGCAGTCATCTATGACTTGGCGCCCGAAAGGGGCCGACCTGGGCTCGAAGAGGGATACGCGGCTGCCGAGAGTGGTCGGCGCGGTTCGGTCCAGCGAGGCCGGGTTGGTGCCGGGACCGGAGCCACAGTAGGTAAGTTCCTGGGGATCGAGCGAGCCAGCCTGGGAGGGTTGGGTACTGCCAGCCGACGGATGGAGCAGTGGCGGGTAGGCGCCCTGGCAGTGGTGAATGCCCTGGGGAATGTGTTGGGACGGGATGGAGTCGTGGTGGCTGGAGCCCAGGGTGAGGATGGTTGCTTCCTCTCTCTGGAGCCAGAAACGGGTTCAGGGGCGGACATGGGTGGTTGGGACCAGTCGAAGGCCGCCGAGATTCCCGAGGGAAATACGACACTGGCTGTGGTCGCCACCGATGTCCCGCTGACCCAACCGGCCCTGGGTATGCTGGCCAGAATGGCTTCCGCAGCCCTCTCCCGTCGCATCGCTCCGGTATTCACGCCCTTCGACGGTGATCTGACTTTCGCCCTTTCGACTGGCATGGTGGACGGCGGATTCACCTCTCCTGCGGCCTTTCAGCAGGAACGCTTGCTCCGTCTGGGAGTTGTGGCCAGGGAGGCCCTGGAGGATGCCATCCTGGATGCCGTGTCAGAAGCGAGCACTGCAGGAGTACAGAAATGATGGAGACCCTGAGGCCCGTAATGGAAAGGAGCGTGTTCTGTTGAGGACTCTCATTCTGTTTGACATTGACGGTACCCTGGTCACGGGAGGCCCTGCCAAGGGGGCCTTCCGTCTGGCACTCCAGAAGGTCTATGGTACCACCGGCCCCATCGATGGATGGGAGTTCTCAGGGAAAACCGATCCTCAGATCGCCAGGGAGCTCCTGGATGTGGCGGGTCTGACCAGTGAGGAGATCGACGACGGACTTCCCGTCCTGTGGGAGGTCTATCTGGATGAATTGGAGCGCCGTATGGAGAGTGACCCAACCCGGATCTTGCCTGGTGTGGTCCAGCTCCTGGACGGCCTGGACCGGCACTCCGACACAGGATTGGGGCTCCTGACCGGCAATGTGGCCAAAGGCGCTGAACTCAAGCTGGGAGCGGTGGGGCTGGCGAACCGATTCTCCGTCGGGGCCTTCGGGTCCGACAACGAAATGCGGAACGCTCTCCCGGCGGTTGCGGTTCAGCGGGCCTCCGAGGCATGGAACGTGAGTTTCGAGCCAGGCCAGGTGGTGGTAGTGGGCGACACTGCCCGGGATGTGGAGTGTGGACGCCACCTGGGAGCCCGGACGCTGGGGGTGGCCACAGGTCGATTCAGACCCGAGGTTCTGATGGAGGCTGGGGCAGATGTGGTTGTCGAGAATCTGGAAGACACAGAGCGCGTGCTTGAGGTCTTGTTGACCTGATCTGATCAGGGTTCATTCGAGGGTGTCGGCCACCGCCGGGTGGCTGGTCCGTGAGGAACAATATTCAGGGGAGTGACACGGTGGCCAATCGTGGGGAAAAGCGCCGCAGACAGCGGCAAGAAGTGGGACGGAGCAGTTCCGGAGGAAGCTCGGGGGGTCTGTACTGGGTGCTTCTGGGGGTGGGCGCGATCGCACTGGCGGTGGTCCTCTGGAACCTGATCTTCGGTACAGGTGGCCAGGGAGCCCGAGGGCCGGTGGAGATCAGCTACGAGTCGACCCAGGAACTGGTGGAGATGGCTCAGGGCATTGAGATGGGAGATCCCGATGCTCCCGTGACCATCATGGATTTCTCCGACTACCAGTGTCCGTCCTGTCAGGCCTTCGCTTCCCAATCCAAGCCCTTCCTGGAGATGGAGTTCGTAGATGAAGGATTGGCTCGGTTCGTCTACTACGATTTCCCACTGCCTCAGTTTCCCCACTCCTTCCTGGCAGCCCGAGCTGCCCGCTGTGCAGGAGATCAGGGCGACTATTGGTCCTATCACGACCAGCTCTTCAGGGCTCAGCAGCAGTGGTCCGGTCAATCCGATCCTTTCTCGACCTTCGTTGGGTACGCCGAGACGCTGGGGATGAACCGGGACGAGTTCCGTTCATGCCTGGCCAGTGACCGACATGCCGAAGTGGTCACCGCCAACATCGAACTGGGTCAGCGATTGGGTGTGAGCGGTACGCCGGGGATCTTCCTGGATACCGGCGAGGGACGGGGCGAACGCGTCACCGACTGGAGTCCTGCCCAGTTCCGTCCCAAGATCCGGGAAGCCCTGGTCCGTCTGGGTTACGGCGATGAGGTGGAGGCCACTGACGGGGAGGGACCATGAGTGAAGAACTGGTGACCGTCCAACTCCTCTTCGTGGATGAAGGAAGTTATCACCGGGAAGAGATCCGGATTCCGGGTGATACGGTGGATCGCTACGAGCGTCTCATCGACCTCCTTCAGGAGGATCCTGAGGTTCTCCGGAGGACCTTCGTGGATCTGGACCGACTCTGTTCCGCTGCTATCAAAGTCGAGGAAGGGGATTGAGACCGACCACCGGACGCGAACTGTGGAGCAGTGGCCCGGTGGGTGGAGCAGTCGTCATCCCGGCCCTGGAAACGGCGGACCTTCATCGAGCCAAGTGGTGACGATGGGAGGGGGCCAGCTTCCTTCTCGGAAGCCGGTCTGAAGCCGTCCAGCCTCATGCCTGGCCCGGCGGGCCCAGTCCGGGGAGACGGATCCCAGGGATTCAGCGTGGTTGAGCTCCTCCGCATCCAGGAGGTGAATGGCGTCCCATTCTTCGGTGGTCTTCCCCGGAATCCAGAGGTCGAGGAAGAGGTCGGTGGTCTCCCAGACGCCTCCAGGTCCGAAGAGGCAGGGACTGATCATGTTGGCGTAGATGCCCGTCGGGGTTCCGTCCAGACGGTGAAAGATCCCGATGTCGTGCCAGAGCCCGGGAAAAGTGAACCAGATAGCCTGGGCGCCTCCATCCAGTGCTATTTCGTCACCGATGACGAGGGGGGCGTGGCTTCGATCGCCAAATCGAGCCAGGGTCACCTTCACCGTTCCCGTCTCGTAGATCAGCTCTTGCCGATAGACTCTCAAGTCTGCCGGAGGACGGAGGTAGTGGATCTCCACATGGTGTTGGCCACGAGGATGCCAGCCCGAGGCAGGCGGGATCCTGGATGGACCGGTCACCACTTCTGGAATCGCTTCCGGTAGCTTTGAGGGAAGTGACGGCGATAGGTGGCCAGGGAATCGATGGCAGTAACGACTCCACTGTCGGCAACCTCGACCCGGGCGATGGTCTGACCCTCCTCCTCGTAGAAGCCCGGGAGAGATTCGAGAGAGGTGAGGGCGTCGGAGGAGGGGTCTTGCTCCAGGGCATCCGCCCGGAGAAGGACGGGAAATCCCCCCTCCCCTTGGAATGATGGCCGTAGGACCTTTCTCTCCTCCCCACCGTCACGGAAGTGAAGGATCAGTTCGGTGATGGTGACTGCTTCCACGAGTGGGCGGTTGACTGGATGCAGTACCAGGAAAGACTCCTGGTCCATCGGCTCCGGCTGAAACACTCTGGTCGCCTCTCGAAGGGTTGGGAAGATCCCCTTCTCAGGCTGGGCTGTGATGGTATGGACACCTGCGGCCGTGGCGGCGGCTTGGACCAGGCCGCCGCCTTTCCGGTCGACGAGCACGATGCCATCACAACCACCGTCTCGGAGGCTTGACGTGACTTTGGCCAGGAAGGAGGCGTTCCCCCCATCCATGAGGGCCGTAGGCTTCCCCAGTCGACCTGGATCATCCAACGCCCAGATGACGCCGAGGTGGCTGCTCACTTTGTCGGTTCCAGGGAGGCAGTGGGAGGGAAGGCGTCGTAGAAGCCCCGGTCCTCACGGGCCAGCCTTCGGAGGAGGGGAGCCGGGACGAATCGGGGGCCCACGGTTTCAGCATAGCCCTCCAGCCGCTCCACCAGGGATCGGGGATGGATTTCGTCGGCAAATCGGAGGAGGCCCCCCCGAAATGGGGGGAATCCAGTTCCCATGACCATGGCCAGGTCCAGTTCCCCGGCTGAAGCCACGATCCCCTCCTCCAGTGTGCGAGCGGCTTCGTTGATCATGGCAAGGATCAACCTGGCCCGGATGTCCGATTCGTCGACCTCGCCCTCCTGGCCAGTGATGGCCGTGCCGAGAATATCCCCCAGTTCGCCGTCCGGCCCCTTGGCTTTCCCATTTTCATAGCGGTAGAACCCCAGCCCACCTTTTCGGCCCAGGCGCTCTGATTCACCCATGCGGACCAGAGCTTCGGCTGGAGTCATTCTGTCACCTAGAGCCTCATGGAGGACCTGACCGGCATGGCGGGTCACATCGATGCCCACTTCGTCCACCAGACGGAGGGGGCCCATGGGAAGNCCGAATGCCGTAGCGGCTGAATCCACTTCCTTGACCGAAGCNCCTTCGGCCAGGAGGAACCCTGCTTCATTGAGGTAGGGGCCCAGNATCCGNTTCACCAGGAAGCCTGGCCCGTCCCTGACCACCACGGGGACCTTTTTCATCTCCNGCGCCAGGGCATAGACCGTGCCCAGGGTGGCTTCGGAGGTTTGGTTTCCCCGGATGACTTCTACCAACGGCATCCGGTGGACAGGGTTGAAGAAGTGCATTCCACAGAAATTTTCCGGCCTTTCCAGGGACTCTGCCATCTGGTCCACTGAGAGGGTGGAGGTGTTGGTAGTCAAGATGGATTCCTCCGGTATCTCCTGCTCCACTTCTCGGAGGACCGCCCGCTTCACCTCCATCCGTTCGACCACAGCCTCCACCACCAGGTCCACCTGGCCGAATCCCGCATAGTCCAGACTTCCTGAAATCAGGTCCATCCCCCGATCGGCTGCCGCCTGGGAGAGCTTGCGTCGATCCACTGCCTTGTCAAAAAGCCCTCGAGCGTGCCTCAGAGCCTCAGAAACAGGATCGTGTTCNATGTCTTTCAGGCGCACACGGATCCCATGGTAGGCTGCCAGTTGGGCGACTCCCCCTCCCATGACTCCTGCNCCCANAACACCCATATCTGAGACTTCTCTGGGCTCCACCGAGTGGGAAGTGCCTGTGGCCTTNCGGGCCCGTTCGCGAAGGTGNAAGATGTGCACCAGGTTCTTTGTGATACGGGAGGCCAGGAGTTCACCTGCCGCTCTGGCTTCCGCCTCCAGAGCCTCCTCTACCGGTTGCCCAAGGGAGGCCTGCATCACTTCCAGGACCAGAAGAGGGGCTGGATAATGACCACCGGTCCGTTCCTTCACCTTTCTTCGGGCACCAGCCAGGAGGACTCGACGTCCAGGGGCAGTGTCTTCCAGGAGCCGCTTGGAAAAGGAGCGTCGGGCGCCGGTGGGAACGGGATGTCCCAGGACGCGCTGTCGAAGGAAGTCCAGGGCGTGAGCCTCGAAGTCCTCCGCTGGGAGGATCTCCTCCACCAGGCCGACCCTCCGAGCCTTCCTTGCATCCACCGGCTTCCCGGTGAGGATCATATCCAGCGCACCCTGGAGGCCAATCAGTCTGGGTAGGCGGGTGGTGCCGCCCCAGGCAGGAAGGATGCCCAGTTGTACCTCGGGAAGGCCCAGCTTCGTGGAGGAGGCGTCAGAAGCCACCCGGTATTGGCAAGCCAGGGCGAGTTCGGTGCCACCGCCGAGACAACTCCCGTGGATAGCCGCAACGGTGGGAATGGGGAGCCGCTCCAGTCCCAGGTAGATGGCTTGGCCGAGGCGGGCAGCCTCGGCGCCCTCTTCCGGGCTGTCTACCGCTGCGATGGCGTCTACGTCAGCTCCTGCAATGAAACCGGATGGTTTTCCGCTGAGGAAGACAGCACCTGTGATCTGGGCGCCAAGTGCGCCATCTCGAAGTTGGCTGACGATCTGGTCCAACTTCGTCATCACCTCTTCCGTCAGGACATTGGCCCTTCGATCAGGGTCATCGAACCGGACGATGGCCAGCCCCTCGTCAGTGACGGAGAGGGTCGGTGATGAGGCTGTCGATCTCTCCTGGGTGGCCTCCATTGTGGTCTCTGGCTCCTTGTTCGGCTGGCTTTGGTCGTGATCGGGTCCAAAAAAACGCCCCGGGACCCGACTGGGGGCCCCGGGGCGCAACCGTCCCGACATATGCCAGGACGTCGATCAAAGGCTGAAATCAGAAAACCTCGCGGATTTCAGCGTTGTCCCGGTTCAGGAGCAGTTCGACCGGATCTCCCCGCTCCACCTCGACACGGATGTTCCAGTAAAGTTCCTCCATGGTGAGCTGATGTCGAGCGTGTACCCACCACTCGCCGGGGTCGGCCCGGAAGGTGGCCTGGCCCGTGGCACCGGTGGTGTCAGCCAGTATCTCTTGCCGGGCTTCCTGGAGACGGGCCGCTACAATATCCCCATAGTCGGCAAAGGCATCATCCTCCCAGATCTCGATCTCGATCCGGAGGCGATCCAACTCCTCCAGAGTTTCCTCCTGAAGCTCGGTAAACCGCTCGAAGGCGTCGTCTCGGCGGTCCTCGGCGTCCAATACTTCAGCCTCCACGGCGTTGAACTCGGCGAAGAGCTCCCGGTAGCGGGCTTCGCCGGGGTTGTACTGCTCCATTTCGTTGCTGATCTGCTCAAGCCGCTCACGCCGTTCAAGCCACTCCGCCTCAGCTTCTCGCCAGGCGGTCTGGGCAGCCAGGATGGAGTCCCGGGCCGTGGCCAGTTCTGCCGGCATCTGAGGCTCGGGCTCTGCCGCAGCTGCGGTGAGTGAGTCGAAGATCGCGTCACGGTCGAAGGGGACCAACTGGATGGGCAGGTTCTCGATTGGGCGGATCTCCTGCTCCCCTGTCTCGGGGTTCATCCGCTCTACTTCAGCGGTGACGATGACTTCACCCGGTCCGCAGGCTGCGAACATGAGTGGGAGGAGGATCGCACCCCAGAGGCTTCGTCGCGCCATTATTTCGCTCCGAGCGTTATTCGTGAAAAGTGGGCAGAAAGTAGTAAGGTGGTTCAGCATCAGCAAGCGTACCCGCAGGATGGGATGACGGAGGTACTCATCGGGCTGCTCCTTCCATCATCTCTACCGGCCCCAGAAGGAAGACTCGAGGTTCTCCGGCGCTGGCCGCAAGGTCCGAAAGGCCTTCTCGGGTCAGGCGCCAGATATGAGCCTGAAGGTCCCGGATAGCTCCGGTACGGGCCACTTCGTCAGCCAGTTGTCTGCTTCGGTTGACCGGATCCGAGAGCTGAAGAAGTAGTCGGTTCCGGTAACGTCGCCGCGTCAGTTCGAAGAACGAGCCCTCAGGGGGGCTCTGAGCCAGCGCCGACATCCGTTCAAGGGTCCGTTCTTCCCAACGGAGCGCGACTCTCGGGTCCACGGTGACGGATGCTACAACGATGGGCCGGCCGTCTACCTGGTGGATGTCCACCTCCGCCCCGTAGAGTCCTGGGTCGGGAGGAGACGGAACCAGTGCTTCATGAAGGTTGTGGGCCAGGAAGTCCAGGAGGGTTTCCGGCGTACTCTCCGGGAAGGGCCACGCGATCGCCATCCAGGTGCTGGTGAGCTCCATGTTCCTCAGACGACGGTCGCCGCTGATCCAGGCCATGGCCCCGGATCGGGCCACCGAAAGGGGCGGGTCCAGCTCCCGGGACAGGCGGGTCCGAATGGTTGGGGCCGGATCCTCGAGAGGAGCAGTCGTGTCGGAGGTGGCCCTCTGGTTGCCGGTGGTTGATCCAGCCGCGTCCCTGAAGAACGAGGTGGCGCTGGCCACGGTCGGCTCCACCGAGAGGCGTCGGGCCACCTCATCCCGATCCACGGGGCCTACGATGGCAAGGACCGGCGAGGTCGGACGAAGGTGTGTTGTCTGGAAGGCTCCCAGATCGTCTGCCGTAATGCGCTCCAGAGACTCCCGAGAGCCTGACATCGGCCTGGCCGCAGGAGAGTCGATGCCCTGTATCAGGCCCATTCGCTCCACCTGAAAGATCCGGACCGGTGCGCCCTCCTCGAAGACCAGTCGTTGCATCTGAAGCTGACGGACCCGGTCGATTTCACCTGAAGAGAAAGAGCGGTTGAGGAGCACATCCCGAGCTTCCTCCAGAGGGAAGTGCCACCCGTCGGGAGGAGTAGTGAGTGTAAGGGCCAGGTCGTGCTCCCCTACGTGGACACTGACCTGACTTTCTCGATCCTGGAGACGGGCATTCAGGATGTCTTCAACGGCTCGACCGAGCAAAGTGGCGGTTCCCTCACGTCCTTCCGGGTCTGCAGCCGAGCCCACAGGGAGGTGGAGGGTAAGGGCCACAACGGTTCCAACCGGGTCGGCTTGCACGACCACCGTACTGTACCGCTGAAACTCGCCTGGATGGGACACGCTGGAGGGCGGACCTTCGGACTGGCCTGTCTCGGCCGACGGCGCGTCGGCCAGAAGCGGACCTGCCGACACCAGGAGTCCGGCCACCCACAGGAGCATCGTCATGGCCGGATCTCCTCTGTCAGGGGACCTGCCTGCTGAAGGGCATCCAGGAGCTGCTGGATTCCTTCCGGATCTACTTCCCTCAGCGAAGCGAGGAGGGCACCAACAGCCTCCGGAGACCCTTCCATGTCCCAGGCCTGGCCTACCAACTCAGCCAAGCCTCTGGGTTCCCTGGCTGAGTTCCGAAGCTCCGTTCGGATCTGACTGGAGATACGGTCCACCCGGGACTCGGTTACCTCGTCGATCGCTTGCTGAGGGAGGGCGTTGAGGCGGTCGAAGAGGGGCTGTCGGTTCCCGGGAAAGGCCGCACCCGAAAGGACCAAAGCCCGGTTCCGACCCACTTCCCACAGCTCTACCGCGGCCTCGTAATTTCCAGGGGATTCCCTGAGTACTTCCCCCAGGAGGCGAGCTGTGATCAGGTGTTCGGCGTGGGTTCCGTGACTGTCCAGTCGGTGGCCCAGGGCGATCCAATGGCGGATGACTTCAGGTGCTCCTGTGCTCTGCTCCACCGCCTCGGACGGAGGAAGCTGGGCAGTGGGGCCGTCCATGGGAAGGCCCAGATCTGACAGCGTTGAGAGGACCAGAATGGGATCCACCCGACCGGCTACAACAATACGCACCTCGGATCTCAGATGGCTTCGTGCCCACAGCGCAGTGACACGACCGGGGTCCAGGCGTTCCAGCGTGCTCCGGGTTCCCTGGAGGGGGGCAGCGCCTGGCGAGAGCTGTCCCAGAAGTCGGATGGCCAGGGCGCCCTCTGGCGTTTCTCGCCGCTGGTCCAGGTCGATCTGAGCGGTCCGACGGGCTGAATCGAACTGGCTCTCATCGGGGGCAGCCAGGCCGGTTCGAAGGATCCAGCCCAGGAAGTCCAGATCCTGGACAGAGCCGGAGACCTGGTAGACCATAGCTCTGGAGGTGCGGTGGACCTGGGCATCGGCACCGATCCGATCGGCCAGGGAAGACATTCGACCCTCCGCTTGTATCCGGAGGATCTGGGCGGTTCCGGCTTCTTCAACCGTCTCCTCCAGGGGGACTGAGACCCTGATGGAGACAACCTCGGAGCTTCCTGACTGGAAAAAGGCGGTCGTCGGACCCTCGGGTGGAGACACGACCGTATCCGGCGAGAAAGCCGACGTGCCGGCAGTCTGGAGGTCCCCGGTGGGAAGAACGAGGGAGAGGACGGCGATGAAAGTTAAGGGACTCACGATCTCCACGTCGGATGCTGAGGGCCGGAATGGCGGGCCGACGGTCCACCGAGTTTCAGGCTGGGTTGCGCGATCAGGGGATTGCCCCGGTAATGATGTAACCCTCCGGGTTCATGGCCCGGCCTCCCACATGGACTTCATAGTGCAGGTGGGGGGAAGTTGCAGTGCCGGAGCTGCCAACCCGAGCGATCCGGTCGCCCCGTTCCACCTGGTCGCCGGCTCGAACCAGGAGTTCGGAAGCGTGACTGTAGAGGGTGGAATATCCGTACCCGTGGTCCAACTCTACAACCAGTCCATATCCGGCTCGCCGACCAGCGAAGGTCACCCGCCCTTTGGCCGCGGCAAGGATGGGCGTACCCCGGGGCGCCGAGATGTCCACCCCTGTGTGAGGCCGGGCCTCGTGGTGGATGGGATGGGACCGGGCGGAACTGAATCGGGAGGTGATTCGACCGTCAGTGGGCAGTATGGACGGTGTGGCCCGGAGGAGGTCATGATGGGCCTCCAGGGAGTCGGCGGCCTCCGTCAGGCTTTCTCGAAGGAGTCGTGCCCTCCGCTCCAGGGCGTTCAGGTCGTAGGAGACGGCAAAGGCGTCCTCACCCACCTCTTCGTTCAATTCAAAGAGGGGATGGGATGAAAGTTCAGGGGAGCCCGGCCCCCCGACACCCACTCGCTGGATTTCCTCGTCAATTTCGTCCAGCCCTGCCATGACACGAAGCTCCGCATCTCGCTGAGCCAATTCTTCAAGCTCGCCCTGAAGTCCTCCCATCCGGTTCTGAAGGGACTCGAGTTCCGACACCAGGACCTGGTTCTGCCGTTCGAGTTGGACGTTCTGAACCGTGTCTATACCCCGCACACCGATAAACCCGAGGAGAAGGATCACCGCCAGGCAACCGAATCCGGCTCCGCCAGCCAGGAGCCGGAGGGAGCGGGTGGGTAAGGTGATCTGTCGGAGGTCATCGCCTTCGTCCCGAAGGAGGAGGACCGTCCACTTGTTTTCTCTCATAACCCTCTTCATTCCAGAAGAACCGTCGACGGTTCGACGGTTCGAAATCCCCAATCCACTCGCCCGGGCCCACCACCCGCTTTCCGGTCCAGAGCTAGCGGGCTGAGCACTCTGCCCGCTTGGAACCGAATGCATGACAGCGATGGAAGGTCCGAAACAACCCCTCGCCACGAAGTGATGTGGCTGTTTCAACCGACAGGGGTAAAGCGTGTCAAGCTACCGGTATCCTCACCCTGACGTCAACGGGACCCGCATTCACGACCGCTTCAGTCCTCAGTCTCCTAATCTTCAATCCTGGGGAAGAGCGGAGGGGCCTTCTCAACTGCCAGTTGGTGGAGAGGGAGGCGCTGTGCCTCCTCGATGGTCGGGACCTGGGACAGGCCCAGAGAGCTTACCAACTCCTTCATCTTCCCGGGCATCACCGGAAGCAGGAGGGCTGCCAGGAGGAGGAGTGAACGGAGGAGACTCGCCAATGTCTCCGCCAATTCGTCCTCTTTTCCGTCCTGGCGCGCCAGGGACCAAGGCTCTTCGGTCTCCACGTAGCCGTTGGCGGCTCGAGCCAGCTCCATCGCTGCCGCCAGGGCTTCGTTCACTCGGAGGCTGTGCATGGATGTATGGACCTGGTCCAGTGCGGTGGTGATCTGGTTCTCCAGTCCTCGCCCGTTCACTTCTGACGGAATGCGGCCGTTCTGGTAGCGGGCCACCATGGAGGTGACACGGCTGGACAGATTGCCCAGAACGTTGGCCAGTTCCTCGTATCGGGTAAGGAAGCGTTCAGGGGTATAGGACGCGTCCTCACCGGTAGGCATTTCCCGGAGGAGGAACCAGCGGACAGCGTCGCTCCCGAACTCTCCCTGAAGTGCGAGTGGGTCCACCACATTACCCAGTGACTTGGACATCTTGGTCTCACCTACGACCCACCACCCGTGGGCCAGGATCCGTCGCGGAAGTGGAAGCCCCGCTCCCATGAGCAGAGTGGGCCAATAGACGGCGTGAGTCGTCAGGATGTCCTTCCCGATGAGGTGGAGGTCGGCCGGCCACCAGGAGCCTTCCACATCGTCGAAGCCCTGCTGCTCGGGAGGTTTGCCGGGGTCGATTGCACCGGAGGCAGTCAGGTAGTTGATGAGGGCGTCCACCCAGACATAGGTGACATGCTCCTCATCGAAGGGGAGGGGGATTCCCCAGGCCAGCCGGGACCGGGGCCGAGAAATGGAGAGGTCGGAGAGGGGGTTCTGGAGGAATCCCAGGACTTCATTCCTCCGTTTCTCCGGAAATATCCACTCCGGATTCTCCTGGATGTGCTGGATCAGGTCGTCCTGGAAGGCACTCATCCGGAAGAAGTAGTTCTTTTCCCGAATCCGTTCTACGGGGCGTCCGGCAATGGGGTCTGTCCGATTCGGGCCCAACTCCTTCTCGGTGAAGAATCTCTCTTCGTGGACGGAGTACCATCCCTCGTACTCGGCATCGTAGATGTACCCCCGGTCCATGAGACGCTGTACGAAGGCCTGGACAACGGCCTGGTGCTCCGGCTCCGTGGTCCGGATGAATCGGTCGTATGAGATTCCCAGGTCCCCCCATGCTTCCTGGAACCGCTCTGCCATGGCGTCACAGAGCTCCATGGGGGCGATCCCTCGACGGCGAGCCTCCTCCTGGATCTTCTGCCCGTGCTCATCGGTTCCGGTCAGGAAGAAGACGTCTCCACCTGCTTGTCGGTGGTAGCGAGCCAGAGCGTCGGCCAGGAAGGTGGTGTACGCATGGCCAATGTGGGGTTCCCCACTGGCGTAGTAGATCGGGGTGGTAAGATACCGTCTGGAGGCGGTCGGTTGAGACACTGTTGGAATGGTCCTGGATTTGGGCGGTTTGCGAGGCTGGAATGCCGGGATAGCAAGTAGCTCGGAGCCTGTGTCGGTACCCCGGAGAATGGGAGTTCGAAGGCTCAGTTCGGTTCAGACCGGTCTCTCGATCGGGGTTTTCCGGGACCTGGAGATGATTCACGGACTTCGGCCTTCAACTCCTCCAGGGATACAACCCGGCGTTCCCCTTCCTCATCTTTGAGGGTCACCCGCTCTCCCCAGATATCCACCTTCAAGACTTCTTCCTGTCCCCTGGGGGTTCGGAGCTGCTTTCCTTCTCGAGGGAAGCGCCGCCGGGCCTGGACGTAGGTGTCGTGTTCGTATTGAAGGCAGCACATCAGACGTCCGCAGCACCCCGAAATCTGAGCTGGGTTCAGGGAGAGGTTCTGGTCCTTGGCGAGTTGGAGGGATACCGGTTTCAGCTCTGGGAGCCAGGTGGAGCAACAGAGCTCCCGACCGCATCGGCCGACTCCGCCCAGGAGGGCTGATTCATCCCGGACTCCGATCTGCCGGAGTTCGATTCGCGTTCGAAAGGTCCGGGCCAGGTCGCGAACCAACTCCCGGAAGTCCACCCGCCGGTCAGCGGTGAAGAAGATGGTGAGCTTCTTTCGATCAAATTGCCACTCGGCCTCCGTGACCTTCATCCGAAGTCCGTGCTCCTCCACCTTCTTCCGGGTTTCCACGCGGACCCGTTCCTCGTCCTCCCGGAGACTCTCCAGAACGCCCAACTCCTCGTCTCGTGCCAAGCGCACAACGTCCCGGTCCGGTTCTGGAGTGCCGCACCCTCCTGATGCCGAACATTTCCGCTCGGCCACCGTTCCCAGAGCCAGGACCTTACCCAGGTCCTCGCCCCGATCCGCCTCCACGATGACATGTTGGCCCGGAAGAACCTCCAACTCCCGAACCATGAAGTAATCCTTCCGGTCTCCCTTGAATCCAATCTCTGCGAATGCGGACATGGTGGCTCCTGGCACAGCTTGAGTTCAGTGGCCTTCCGTCCACGCGCCCATCTGTCCGAACTTGTCCCATCGGGCCTTCCGGCGCTCCTCTGCATCCAGGGACCGGAGTTCGGTCAGATGGCGGATGAGAGCATCCTTCAGACGGTGGGCGGTCGTGTCCCAGTCGGCATGGGCGCCGCCGGGAGGTTCCGGGATCACCTCGTCGACTACGCCCAGCTTCTTGAGGTTGGATGAAGTGAGCTTCAAGGCCGCCGCTGCCTTGTCTCTGTGTTCGGCCGAACGCCAGAGGATGGCTGCGCAGCCTTCGGGAGAGATGACCGAGTAGACGGCGTGCTCAAGGATGAGGATCCGATCGGTCACACCCAGGGCGAGAGCCCCTCCTGAGCCACCTTCTCCCAGGACAACGGAGATGAGGGGGACCTTCAGCCGAGCCATCTCCCTCAGATTCGTGGCGATGGCCTCGGCCTGTCCCCGCTTCTCCGCGCCGATTCCGGGGTAGGCGCCAGGAGTGTCGATGAGGGTCACCACGGGTCGCCCGAACTTCTCGGCCATGCGCATGAGGCGCAAAGCCTTCCGGTAGCCCTCTGGATGGGGCATCCCGAAGTTACGCAGCAGGTTCTCCTTCATGTCCCGGCCCTTCTGGTGGCCTACGACCATGACCGGTTGGCCATCCAATCGGGCCCATCCCCCCACGATGGCTGCGTCGTCCCTGTAGCTCCTGTCCCCATGGAGTTCGATGAAGTCGGTGAACACCCTTTCCAGGTAATCCAAGGTGTAGGGGCGCCGTGGATGGCGAGCGACCTGAACCTGATCGATGGGCGTGAGGTTCTGGTAGGTCTCCTCCCGGAGTACTTCCAGCTTCCGGCGAAGTTCGGCCAGTTCGGAGGAGACATCGATTCCCTTTCGCTCAGCGATGTCCAGGAGCTTCTCGATCTGCTCCTGGACCTCGACCATGTCCCGTTCGAATTCCAGGTGAGGCTTGGTGGCCAAGAGACCCTCCCTGTGGCTCCAGTTGGGTGTGCACGTTCAGGATGTTGGTACGATTACGACCCTTAACCTAACCCGCGCCCTCCCCGGGGGAGAAGGGAACGTCGGGGCAGTCTTCCGACCGGGCCATATTCGGTTCAGGTCTCAGCCTGCCCGATCCACTGGGGCACTTCAGGAGGGACGTAGCGACCGATCCGGTCCAACAGAGGGATTGCTTCCTGATCCACCAGGACCATCCGGCGATGGGCCTCCTGTATGAATCCTTCCTGCAGGGCGTGGTCCAGAAGTCTTATGAGGGGCTTGTAATAGCCCCGGACGTCCAGGAGGCCGCAGGGCTTCTGGTGGAGTCCCAGCTGGGACCAGGTCAGGACTTCGAAGAACTCCTCCAGCGTCCCCAATCCGCCGGGTGCGGCGATGAAGGCATCCGCCCGATCCACCATTTCCGACTTCCTCTGGTGCATGGATTCGGTTACCACGAGTTCAGCCAGACCCGGGTGGGCGACCTCCCGGTTCATGAGGGCACGGGGAATGACACCGATGACTTCGCCACCGGCTTCCAGGGCAGATTCGGCCAGGCGTCCCATGAGCCCCAGACGAGATCCGCCATAAACCAGCCGCAGGCCTCGGCTGGCGATGACCGATCCCAGGGTAGCAGCCGCCTGGAGATAACGAGCATCCTCCCCTGCGGTGGAGCCACAGAACACACAAACGCTTCTCAAGGAGGTATCGGGGGAATTCAAGTCGGATCCCGGGGTTGGGGAAACGTGGTCAGGATGGGGCCTCAGTAGCGCCGGCCCAGGGCTCGGCGCCATGGATGGCCTCGAACGCTTCAGCTTGTTTACCTCCGGTCAGGTGGGCCCAGAGCTCACTCCGATCAGCCACCTCGTGGGGAGAGAGAGGGTTTCCGTCGGGAAATTGGAAGGTCTGGAGGAGCCCCTTCTTCTGATCCATGACCTCTTCGACGGGGAGGAACAGCTTTGGTCTGAAGTCCCGAGAAGCATCGCCCACGTCATAGCAGAATACACGGGAAATATCCGGACCAGCGCTGAGGGCTGCCTGGACCAGTGGATGGGCCAACGCGTCCTGGCGGTTGGGTGTGGGAAGATAGAGGACATCCGGCCGGATCTCGGCCAGGGCTTCTTCAAGGACCTTGGCCGCTGCGGCCTGAAAGGTGGACTTCTCATCCAGGGGAGCAGAAGCCATGTAGAATCTGGCAGCGAGGCGTCGGGCCGTCCGTTTGGCCCGGGTTCGGAGGCGTCGTTCCTCAGCGTCGTCGGTCGCTCCTGACCCCATGACCAGGACCAGAACTGCATCTCCCCGGGATGCGTGACGAAGCAGGGTGCCACCGGCTCCAGCCTCAACTTCCCCTGGCCGGATCCCCAGAGCCAGAACCCTGAGGGGAAGTGTGGGAGGGCCGGCATCGGAAGCTGCGAAATTGATGGGGCCGGCGATGAGTTCTTCCACCACCTCCAAAAGTTCATCCCGATCCAGGGGCTTCATCAGGACATGATCGGCCCCTTCCTCCCGGGCCTTGTCAGCGAATTCCGGACCCGAGTAACCGGTGGTGGCCAGTATGGGCGTGTTGGGGTGGGTCTTTCGACTGGCCTTTACCACGGCCTCCCCGTATGCGCCCGGTAGATTCAGGTCGGTAATGATCAGATCCCAGCCACCACCGGCGGCAAGCTCAGACCCCCGAAGGCCATCCTGGGCCAGTGTCACCCGATATTGTCCGGTGTCTTCCAGGAGGAACCGGAGGAGATGGGCCTGGTCCAGATCGTCCTCGACCAGGAGGACCTTGAGCTTCGGGCCGTCCCTCTTGGCTTCTGGAGCTGGCATGACGAATTCGGGAGGAGAGGAGTGAGGGTGCTGATGGGCGTCGGCGGGGGGGGCCTCGAGTACGGGATTCGATCTTCCACCATCGAAGGTCATCCGGACGCCCACCCGGTAAACTTAGGTGCTGCCGGGTCCCAGACCAGAGTCTGAAGGTTCCTGGGAGGTCAGGGGAGCCTCCTCCGGCTCCGGGTGCCGGGTCCCTGAAGGCCCAGAGGAGAGGCTCGAGGAGAGCGGGGGCTCCGGGACGAAGAACCAGACCATGACTCCCATCCCCATGACGGAAATCCCGGCCAGGACGGCAGTGGGCCCGTATCCCGACTGCTCATATATGATCCCTGACAATGAGGCCCCGACTGCAAATCCTACCTGGCCCAGGGCGACGGTGAGACTCAGGAGGGATCCTCGCCGCTCATCCGATACGAGGGCAGTGAGCAAGGCAGAGAAGGGGCCGACTCGCATGGCGACCAGCGCCATGACCAGAAAGAAATATGGGAAGGCGGCGCCCACACTGCCCACCACGACGGTCGTGAACGCCATGGCCACGGCCAGACCTGTGCATGAGAACACGATGATTCCCTTCCGACCCACCCGGTCGGAGATCCGCCCGGCTTGCGGTCCCACCAGTACATTGGCGACCCCTCCCACCAGGAAGAGGAGCCCGATCTGGTTGGCGGTGGCTCCGATCTCCCGTTCGAGCCAGGTGGGAAGGTAGACTACGTAGAAGGAAACCCCCAGGAACATGAGGAAGAAGGCACCGGCTGCAGCCGCAACACCAGGACGCCGAAGCATGGCCAGGTAGTCCCGGGTTGCTCCGGACAGGGTCACCGGTGCGGAACTCCGTTGGACGCCAGGCTGGGGAATTCGGAGGAAGATGAGAACGAAGGTCGCCGCCATACAGACCGCGAAAAGGAGAAAGGGGGTCCGGAAGCCGAAGGCGCCTGCCAGGACGACACCCAGGGGGATCCCCAGGATCTGTCCGAAGGCTGCTCCGCTCATGACCCAGCCGGTGGCCCATCCTCGCCGGTCATATGGGAAATAGTCTCCGACGTAGGAGACGGCTGAACCCGAGAGAATGCCCCCTGCGATTCCGGCCAGAACCCGCACGAGGATGAAGGACAGGTAGCCGGTCACGAAGAGGTGGGCCCCCAGGCCCAGCGTCATCAAGCCCGTTCCAGCCAGGAGGATCTGCCTTCGGCCCACCCGGTCGGAGAAGGGCCCGGAAATGACGGCAAAGATGCCTACCATCACCGAATAGGCCGAGACCAGGGTGCCCAGAAGGGCCTCCCGGATTCCCAGCTCATCACCCACCAGGGGGAGGATGGGCGCAATGATCATGATCTGGCTGCTGGCGGAGAAGACCAGGAGCCAGAGGGTGAAGACCACCAGGTACGGGTGGGGCTCGGGGATCTTCAAGGGGGACCGTTCTGTTCCGGTGGGGTCATCCGTCGTCCTCCGGGTCGTGGCGATGAAGCACGTATGGGCTTCTTTGATCCGTGGGGTAGACGACGGTCTGGAGAATGTTCACATGGGCAGGGGCAGCAGCCACAAAGAGGACAACCTGGGCGATATCCTCAGGACTCAAGGGAGTGTATCCCTCATAGACCTTCCGGGCACGCTCCGAGTCTCCCCGGAAGCGCACCTGGGAGAACTCGGTCTCCACCAGGCCCGGATCCACGGTGGACACCCTGACTCCGGTCCCGGCCACGTCCAGGTTGATCCCCTCAGTGAGGGCACGAACGGCGAACTTGGTGGCATTGTAGACATTGCCTCCGGGGTACACGATGTGTCCTGCTGTGCTCCCCAGGTTGATGATGTGCCCCGAGTTTCGGGCCACCATGTGGGGGAGTATTCCCCGGGTCATATAGAGGAGACCCTTCACGTTGGTATCGATCATCTCCTCCCAATCCTGGATGGACCCTTCGTGGAGTGGGGCCAGGCCCCTGGACAGGCCGGCGTTGTTCACGAGCACGTCCACGGCGTTTCCCTGCGACGTGAGGCGAGTCGTGAAAGCGTCCACTGCCCTCCGGTCCTGCACATCCAGCCCGGCCACCTCGATCTGGGTCTCGTGTGCTTCCGCCAGATTCTCCTTCAACCTCTCCAGCCGTTCGGTGCGACGTGCCACGATGGTGAGCCGGGCCCCAGCACCAGCAAAGAGGGTGGCGCAACTTTCTCCGATGCCTGCAGAGGCTCCGGTGATGAGGACGTGCCGTCCCGTCATGGATCCAGTCCAGGGATGAGTCATGGTGTCGACTCGCTCTCTCGTTGATGGGTCAGAGGTGGTGGCGGTGGAAGGGCCGCCGCCTGCTTGCGGGGTGCGCCGCCTGAGGATCATGATAGCTGGAGTCGGGCTGGTAAAGTGGCGGACCGGTGGCACCGGGTGCCTTCCCCCGGTGTAGCTTCAACCCATGTGGCGGTCCCCGGCCTCCACTGGCGCATTAACAGACAGTTGGCGTTACCCTGAATCTCGACTCTTCCCTTCCCGAGAGAAGGAGCTGTTCCATGTCCCACTCCACTCCCCACATCATTCTCCACCGCCTTACCGGAGCCGTCGTCATGGCCCTGGCCATCCACCTGGCGATTCCGGCCCAGGGGTTGGGCCAGGATGTTCCTGACGATGGTCGCCCCGGCGTGGCAGTTCTTCAGTTCGACAACGGTGGCTCCTTTGGTCCGGAGCAGGAGGATTTCGAGGCACTGGAGGTCGGACTACAGCACATGCTGCTCACCGAACTGGGTCAGAACTCGTCCCTCCGGGTGGTGGAGCGGGCCATGCTGAACGCCCTCCTGGATGAGCAGGACCTGGGTGCTTCGGGACGGGTGGAGCCAGGCACGGCGGCTGAGATCGGTCGGTTGGTAGGAGCCCGATATGTCATCACGGGGAGCTTCATGGACGTCTGGGGTGATTTCAGGATGGACGCCCGGGTGGTGGATGTGGAAACAAGTGAAATCATCTATACCGATCAGGTTCGGAACGAGCGGGAACGCATCTATGACATGCTGGTGGAGCTGGCCGGAAAGGTGACCGGTGGGGTGGACCTTCCACCGCTCAGTCGTGAGGTCCGAGAGGAGCGGGAGGCCAGGGAGATTCCAGCCGAAGCCGTCATCCTCTTCTCCCGGGCACAGACCTACGAGGACTTCGGTGACCGCGACCGGGCAGTGGAGGCGTACCAGCGCATTGTGAGCGAGTTTCCGCAGATGACGGAAGCCCAGGAGGCGCTGGAACAGCTGGCCACCTCCTGACCCGTCTGATCGGGACCCAGCTGTTATCGACCGTCCCGGATGGCCTGCAGAAGGGAAGTGGCCACCGGGGCGGGAACGGCTAACAGGACTCGCCGATCTCCGTCCCGGCGCCCTCCGAACAAGATTCCGGCCACGTGCCCCTGGGCGTCAAAGATCGGGCTCCCACTGGCCCCTGGCTCTCCATAGCCCTGGATCTCCAACTGACCCGAGCTTCGACCCAGAAGCACTCCTGCGCTGAGGAGGGGCCGGGCCGGCGACCGCTCGCCGCCGGCCTCAGCCATCTCCCCTCCCAGCGGGAATCCCAGGGAAGCCATGGGCACCCCGGATGAGAGGGTGTCGGGCCGGAGGTTCAAACCGGCCACGGTGGGAACCTCCCCCACCAGGTTCTCGACCTGGATGGCGGCCAGGTCCCAGTCGGAGGAAACAGCCAGGAGGCTGGCTGGAAAGACCTGGGAGGAGTCGGTGAACTGAACCGCTATCCGGGTGGGGGAGGAGGACCCGTCCTCACCAAGGAGAACATGCCGGCTCGTTATGAGGATTCCTGAAGCTTCCACGGAAAACCCCGTCCCAGTGGCAACCGTCCCTCCAGGATGTTCAGCGAAGACCATGGCCACCGCCTGGCGATTCGCATCCTGAATCCCGTCAAAATCCAGAGATGCTGCGATCTGTTGCCGTTCCAGGGCAGCGGTGGCTTCCTGGAGGCGTCGCCGGAGCTCCCCTTCCTCTCCATCCGTGGAGGAAGGTTCAGGGGTGGTGACCTGAGGGTCGGGAGACGATTGGGCGTCCCGGGCGGCAAGGGCTGAGCGGACCGACTCCAGCTCCTCCCGAGACCGTTGCAGGGCCTCGTCCAACTCGCTGAGTTCTCCCTCCAGGGCCTGAGTCGCTTGAGCCTCCGATGCCAGGAGGGAATCGGCCCTGGCTTCCAGCGCGGCTCGCTCCTGAGACCACTCGGCTCGTTCCCGGGCGGTGTAGAACAGTGCACCTCCTGCCATGACGAGGAGGACGACTGTGGCCGCCAGGATCCAACGCAGCCGCCGGGTAGCCCTTCGAAGCCGACGCTGGACCTGGGTACCGGACGCCCCTTGAGGCTGGGGCTCTGGGGCTGTCACTGTGGCCGTGGATGAGACGTTCTCGGCACTTTGTCTGGCCCGGGCCTGCTCGTCCAGGAAGAGCTCCAGGAGAGGACCCTTGGGCCCCAGGCGAATCTGATCCCCGTGGGAGAGAGTGGTGGGTGACAGCCCCAGCGCCTGTCCGTTGAGGAAGGTGCCGTTTCGACTGCCTCGATCCCGGAGGGTCCATCCTGCTTCGGTCCGGGTGAGCTCGGCGTGAAGTGCCGACACCTCCAGATCCTGGTCCGGATCCAGGACCAGTTCCAGGTCTCCCCTCCGCCCAATCCGGACACGATCGCCCTGGAGGTGGACCCGCATCCCCCTTCGGCCTCCACTATGGATCAGAAGCTGGGGCGTCATCTCGGGCGGATCAGGGTGAATCGGGGTCAAAGGGGCGGAGTTTGACCTCCTCGTCCGGAGTGGCAGGTGAACACCCCTCTCCACTGAATCGGGCAATGACCACGGTGATGTTGTCCGGGCCTCCTCGTTCGTTGGCCAGGCTCACGAGTCGAGAGCAGGCCGCCTCGGGAGAGGGGGCTTCGGTCACGAGCCCAGCGATCTCCTGATCCGAGACGGGCCCGGACAGTCCGTCAGAGCAGAGGAGGAGGGTGTCTCCCCGGCGCAGCGGGTGGTAGGTCAATGCCACCTTGACCTCCGGTTCGGTGCCCAGAGCCTGGAGGAGGACACTGCGGTGCACGCTTCGTTCTGCTTCTTCCAGCGTCATGGCACCCTGGTCCACCAGTTCCTGTACCATGGACTGATCGCGAGTCAGTTGGGTTGGTTTCCCGTTTCGGAGCAGGTAGGCCCGGGAGTCGCCGACCTGGGCCATGTAGACCATGCCATCCAGGATCCCCGCCACGGTGGCCGTCGTCCCCATTCCGGTGAGCTCTGGGCGTTCCAGCGCCCTGGCATGGACTCTGGCATTCGCTTGGCGGACAGCGTCCCGGAGGTGATGTGCGAAGCGGATCGGGGTCTGGACCCGATCCTTCGTCCAGCCCTGGACCACCTGTTCGGCGATGACCGAGGTGGCCAGGCGAGATGCCACGGCACCACCTGCAGCTCCCCCCATCCCATCGGCGACCAGGAGGAGCATCCCCCGAGGGCCGATGGTGACGAGGGGATCACCGCCATCCTGGAGCTCAGGGGAGTCGGGACCCAGGATGAAGCCTTCCTCCGAGCCAGTATCTCTCAGTTCGGCGATGAGGAAGGCGTCCTGATTCTCGGTTCGGGATTGTCCCACGTCGCTGAGTCCCCAGACCTGGGCATAGACGTGTCGGTCTTCGCCGGGGAAGTCGCTCACGGCCCATCCTCCCGATGGAGGTTTCGGACACTGATGTAACGCTCGATGGGGTCCAGTCGGACTGCCTCATCCAGCCAATCCACCCCCTGGACCGAGTCTCCCATGGAGATCAGGGCCAGCCCCAGAACATGGGCGGCAAAGGCCCGGTCCTCCTGTGCTACTTCTGGGTGCTCCCAGATAGCTTCGATGGTGTCTCGCATGGCCTCCAACTGCACGGGGCCCGGGTCATCCTCACCCAGCGCCACGAACATGCCGAAGAGGGTGGACTGGGCTTCCGCAGGGTCGATGTCCAACCCCGGCGGCGCGTCCGTGGCGGCTGGTGGCGTCTCCGCTGTGGCCGGCGCCGGGGCCGGAGCTTCTACCTCCGTGTCCTGTGGCGCTGGATCAGCAGATTCCTGAGGTGCCGTCGCAGGAGGAGGGGATTCCTGGGTAGGAGGGGCCTCCTCTTCCATGGAGGGCTCGACCTCCGGGTCCGAATCCGTTCCGGGATCGTCGGCTTCCTCCGTTACCATCGCTGTGGTCGTCACGTCTGAGTCACCGTCGTTGCCTCCCAACCAACCAAGCGCAAAATAGGCGGCGGCTCCGCCACCTCCGACCATGAGGAGTACCACCAGACCCAGGCCGGCCAGGAGGAGGATGCCTGAGCGTCCGGTCCCTTCACCTACGGGAGTGGCTTCGGCTGCCGCGGCTCTTGAGGGACGGGGAGCGGCGGTGGCCCCAGTGGCCCCGGCTCCCTGCGAAGCAGGTGAGGGGGCCGGCAGGTCGCCAGTGGCCGACGCCGAGGGCACCTGGGTCGGTGGCGGCGCTGTGGCGCCAGGCTGGGTGGACCCACCCGGAGGGGGCGGGGCTGCAGCAGCAGGCCCGCCGGTCCGGACCGCCTCCTGAACCTGCTGAGCCAGGGTCCGGGCGTCATCGGGACGATCTGCCGCTTTTCGCCGAAGCCCCTGGGCCACTGCCTGCTCCAGGGCCTCCGAAAAGGGATGNCCTGCAGCCTCGGAGAGGGTCAGCGGCTTCTTGGTGAGGCGCTGGACCATGATTTCCTGGGCCGTATCACCTTCGAAGGGCAGTTTCCCGGTGAGCATCCGGAAAAGGACCAGGGCCATGGAGTAGACGTCGCTGCGGCCGTCCAGGGGATCGCCGGTGAGCTGCTCCGGACTCATGTACTCAGGGGTTCCCACCACGAAGCCATGCCGGGTCACCGCCGGCCCCTCCTCCTCGGCGGGGCCACGGGCGATGTCGAAGTCCACCACCTTCACCTGCTCTGACCCGTCGGCCTCCCGGGCCACCATGATGTTGTCGGGCTTCAGGTCCCGATGGATGATTCCCAGAGTGTGGGCGGCCTGGAGCGCCTCCCCTATCTGCCCGGTGAGCATGGCCGCCCGGTCTGGAGAGAGGGGTCCCTGATCTTCCAGAAGCTCGCCCAGGGATGGCCCGTCCACGAACTCCATGGCCAGGAAATGGAAGCCTTCCTTGGTATCGCCGAAGTCGTAGAGGGTACAGACGTTGGGATGCCGGATACGGGAGACGTTCCGAGCCCCTCGTGTGAAACGGGCGATGGCTTCCGGATCACGAGCCATGGCGGCGCGGAGGACCTTGATCGCATCCTTCCTGCCAATCCGCATGTGCTCACCCAGGTACACGGCGCCCATGGCCCCGACGCCCAGGCGGCGGAGCACTTTGTAGCGGCCTGCCAGAACGGTCCCTACCAGGTCCGTGGCATCAGGCTCGTTTCCCTCCGGTTCCCCGGCGGGAGAATCGCCGGAAGGGCCGGCGGCATCGCTCATGGTGCGGGTCTCCCTGTTCCCAGGAACTCCCGATGGCTGGAGGGGACGAGCCGTGCCTCCTGGTCACAGTCGGTGGCTTGCTCCCGACGCTCCTCCCACCGGACCGATCCATCGAATCTGGGGACTTTCACGATTTCCAGGGGATAGGCGTCAGCCTCCAGCCGACGGCAGCCTTCGTGAGTTCGGACGACCACGATGAAATATTCCTCTTCGGCCCCGTCCACGGTCCGTTCGGTGTAGAATCCGGCACTGTCGACCTGGATCCGGTCCTGGGGCGTCATCCTGCCCGTGCCCACGGCTACCACCATTTCCTCTGTGAAGTCCACGGTGGGACGGCTTGGGGGGGATGACTGCCGGGAGGTGGCCCGATCCCACAGGTCCTGCCAGTCGTCCTCGTCTCTCACCACTACCCGGAGGGAGTCGGAGATGCCTCCACTGTTGTCGTAGTAGAGGCGAGCCGACGACGCCAGGGGGGCCAGGGGATCCGGTTCGGGCTCCGGAGGCGATGGGGGTTCATCTCCGCCCCCTCGGCAGCCGGCGGCGACGAGGGCGATGAGGGCCACCAGGGACCAGAGGGCGAATCGTTGCATGGTTGGACTCCTTGGGGATCAGGCTGCCGGATCCTTGCGGTCACTGGGCAATCCGGGGGGCGCATGTGAGTTCTTCGACGAATCCGCCCCGGAAGACGGGGATGCCCCGGGGAAGGCTCAATTCAGCGGTGAGGTCCACCTGCTGCCCAGGAATGGCCCACCTGAGTTGGTAACGGCCTCCCCCCTGGTCGTCCCACTGGGCATTCCCAAAGAATCGGAAGAGGGCCCAGGGGCTGTCCGACGCTTCAATCAAGGTGACTTCCTCCCCGTTCAACTGTCCAGTCACTCGGACGTTGTCTGCCCGATTTCCTTCCCAGATGAATGTCTGCGCAGCTGCGACCGTCCGGGTGAACCGGTGGGTCTGGCCGTCGATACCGACGGTGATCTCAGGCAGATCATCCGACGTGTCAGGCCTCAGAGCAAATACGATCTCAGGGCTCGAGCCCTGGTCTCCGAAGAAGGCCTGGGAGATCTCGGCGGCACGGTTGAAGAAGCGGACGAAGGCCTCAGTGGGCTGAGGCGATGCCCCGGGTGCTGGCACGTAGCGTCCTCCTTGTCGAGCAAGGAGGCTTCCGCCCACATTTTCGTAGAAGTTCCACAGCGCTCCATCCCCCGGTGCCAGGAGCGATTCCAGGTCGTCCATGGTGGCCTCGGCGGCAGCGTTCTGATCAAAAGGGAATCGGTTCAGTACACCCTCGAAAGACTGGCAGAACGTGGCCCCTTGAGCGTTCACCTGGGCAGCAGGCAGTTGGGTGAGAAGGGATTCACTGAGCCGGACCGGCGCCTCCATGAGGCGTTCCACCTCGCTGGCTGCCACCTGTGCCCCTCCTTCCACGCTGAATCCCTGAGCAAGTTGCCTCACGGCCCGTCGGGTTTGTTCGGCGTTGGAGGACGCTGCCCCCATGAGCTGCTCCCGTTGGGATCCTGAGGCGCCCGAGAGCTGATCCATTGCACTCTGGAGGTCTGCCAGACCGGCGATGTAGCTTTCATTTGCATCGGAGATGAAGCGATCCCGGATCTCCGGAGGGGTGGCCTGGTGCACGGGCTGGAAGTGGGGCATGACAAGGGAGGAATCCACCGCTGTATTCCTGGCTGTCGTGGCCAGCACCTGGAGGATGGGAGACTGGTTGCCGCTGAGGATATCCAGCCGTTGGGCTGCTACCGCCGTGCTCCCGAAGCCAGGGACGGTGGCAGATCGTAGGAAGCTCTGCCAGTGCTCCACGTAATCGGTCACGTAGCGATCTGCGAGTTCCTGGGTCAATCGCTCCCGGTCTTCGGCGGAGATGGCCTGCTCTCCCACTACCCACTCTTCGGCTGCGAACAGCCGGTCAACATCGCCCAGGGCGCTCTGAACTCGTTCCCAACCTTCCTCGGTGAAGGCGCCCGGAACGGAATGGTCGGACCGGACGGCTCCGCCGGCCCCTGGAGCAATCCGAGAGAGCTCCACCGGCTCGATTCCCGTCGAGCCATCGGAGAGGAGCGCCTGGTAGACCCTGTCCAACTCGGCGAAGCGGAGAAGGAACTCTCGGGTGGATGTGACCAGTGCCTGGTCCGCGTCCCGGGGCAACGGATGTTCGACGGCCAGCTCCCGAGCGAAGAAGTTGAATTGGGCTCTGGCCAATTCCCTGCGCTCCTCACCCACTTCGCCGGCAAAGGCCCAGTGAGCCATGAGCGGTGGAGTCAGGATTCCCTCTTCGCTCCGCTCGGGATGCCGGGTCGTGACCAGGTATGCCCGGAGGGCATCGTACGTCTCACCATAGTCGTCTTCCGCTCCCGGTTCCCCTTCAAGGCTGGTCAGGCCTGCGACCAGCCGTTCCCGGGTCGGTGCCCAGAGGAGATTGTCGAACTGTTGGAAGTAAGCCTGTCGAGCCGGTGGGAGGAGAGCATCCCCTCGATAGAGTCCCCAACGCAGGCGGAGGGGGGGCCTCCCCTCCGCGTATTCCCGGAGGAGGGTCAACTCCTGCCTCAGCTGGTCCAGGGTCCTGAGCTGGTCTTCGGTGGGAGGGATGCCTGGTTCAGGATTCAGCTCCTCCACGCCGGCAGTTGCTGTGGTCACCCGGTCCTGGAGGTTTCGGTTCCCCAGAAAAGAGATGGTGAAGCCCAGAAGGGCGACCAGCGCAAACGCGCTCAGGCTCCCGAGGGCAAAGCGCCGCAGGGCCTGGACTCGGGAGCCGCCGGCCGTCAGGGCGCGAGCGTTGGCGTCACCGGGAAGAAGGGATCGGAAGAAGTCGTGGAGGAAAACCCACTGGGGCACTTTTCGAGCTCTGGCCTGTCCACGGGTCTCCCTCTGAGCCTCTTCCTGCAGCTGTTGAACGTTGAAGACACCGGTGGCCCCCATGCTGGCCGGGGCTCCGCCCCCTCCTGTCGTCGGCGCGGAGGGCTCGGCATCCTCCACGATGATGGGGCGGACCCCGGTGAAGTAGAACCCTCGGAGGACTGGGCTCACTGCCAGTTGGCTGGGCCGGGACAGCTCCAAGAGAAACGAGGTGGCCAGCTCCGAGACTTTTCGGAGCTCTCGGGGAAATTCGTAGGCCCCGCTCCGAATTTCGTCGTTGTTCTCCCGGGGAAGGACTCTCAGCCGGTTGGCTCCCAGGGACTCGTGGAGCTCCTGGAAGGCGGCCCGGATCCGCTGCCCTTCTTCTCGGGTGTGGGAGCCGGCGTCGGTCCGCGCCCGGAGGGGCAGGGTCACGCCCAGAGGCGGAGCGACCTCGTCATTCTTCAGGTTCCGGATGTAGTCCAGGAAGAAGGGAAAGCGGTCCGCTCGGGTGAAGAGAACGTAGACCGGGATGGAGACGCCCAACTCCTCTGCCAGTTCAGAGAGCCGCTGCCGGAGCCGTTTGGCTTGAGCAGGGATCTCATCGCCGGCTCCCGGCTTGAGGAACTCATCCAGGCCGAAGCAGAGGATGACGGACCGGGGGGGTTGTTTTCCCCGGCCGGCGGCGGCTCCCCAGCTGGCCGGCCGGATCCTGCGCAGGAGCCGCTTCCATCGGGGTTCGTCCTCCAGGACGTTCCCACCCGCCTCCAGGTAGATGCTGCCATCATGGTACCAGAGGTTGATCCCATCCGTTTCCACGATGGTGTCGCCATGGGCCACCTCGCCGGCAAGAAGCTCGGGCTCCAGCCCGGTTCGGGTGAGGATGGTGGTCTTGGTGCTCCCCCTGGGACCCAGGACCAAGGTCAGGGGAAGCCGGCTCATCTTGGAGTGAGGTGCGCTGGATCGGGCCAGGCGCTCCCGGGCAGCAGCCAGGGCCAGGGAATCGTCGTCCGGGGCATCCGTCCGGGGGGGCGGACCGGTAACCCAGAGGAGGCGAGCGGTGAGCGCCGCAGCCAAGATCCCAAGAAGGGCAAGGCTCCCCCGCATGATGAGGAGAGCCCGGTCTTCCAGCCCCAGGAGGGAACCCACCAACCAGGCGATGAGGACGAAGAAGAGGAGGACTGAGATTCCTCCAACCCATGCTCTTGCCTTCCTGCTCATGCAATCCACCTCTCGTGGTTCAGATCGCCTGCCGGATGCCATTTCGAGTCATACATGGTTCTATAATCCGGTGGAGGCCAGGAGGAAGCGATAGAGGAGGAAGGCTCCTACCGCCATAAGCGAAAGAACGACCAGCAAGACCGCCAGTCGCCGCACCCACGGGTCACGGATCCGAGGCACCGATTCCCGGTCCGGGAACCCAGCGGAAGGAGCCAGGGGCGGGTGTTCACCTCGGATCCTCTCCATACGCTCCCGGATCCTGGAGGTAAAGCGATGGATCTCTCCCTCTCCATCGGAGGCGAACCGCCCCCGGAATCCCAGGATGAGACACAGTTGATAGACCTCCAGTAGATCTGCCAGTTCCCTGGAATCGTCCTGTTCCAGGAGATCGGAGAGTGTCTTGAAAAAGGTCTCTCCGGCCATGTGATCTCCGAAGACCTCTTCCTGAAGCGGCCTTCTTGGCCAGTCCCTGAACATGGGTTGGCTCGAATTCAAGATCGCTTCGTCCAGGAAGGCCACAACGGCGTAGACGGCGTGGCGGACCGTTTCCTTGTTGTATCCTGCTCCTCGAGCCTCCTCGTCCGCCATGGCCAGAAGACGCTTGGCGTGGGCCCGGAAACTGTCTGCGTTCTGGGCGGACTGCCGGTCCGTCCGAATACGGACGATGACGGTGAAGATTTCCTGGAAGACGCGAGCGAGCCTTCCCTCAATGGAAGGCTGACCCTGTGGGGACGTCTCGGACACGGCTGTGGCGCTGGCCTGCATTGGGGGGTCTCCTGACAGCACTCTTTCCGGATTGCACCGCCCTGGACGTGCCCCTCAAGGAGCGTCCAGGGCTGGAAGGAGGGGACAACATATGGGGGCCTGGGCCCATGGGCCATGTCCAAGGCCGCACGACTCCGTCGCAGTGTCTCCTCCAGTTCACCCAGAGCCTTCCCGAAGGCCCGCCTCCATCACTCCTTCGGAAGAACCACCAGTTGGACCTCAGGCTCCGGAATCGAGTCGGGGACGTAAATGCCCAGGGTTCCCGACTTCTCAATGGCTGTCCAGCAGGGGCCTGATTTCTCCAGTTCGAAGTAGTGGGCTCCCGACTCGGGACGGAGGGCGGCAGGAGGGGAGGGGATGTGCGTCATCTTCAACCCCGGGAAGGCTTCTCTGACGAGCCGTTCGATATGCTCAGCAGAACAGACCTTCACCAACCGCTGGGTGAGTTCCACCAGTTCCCCGGCGGAGCTCGATCCCTGGATACTCAGGAAGAACCGGGCGGAGTGGAGCGCTTCCCGGTCCTGGACCTGGGCGTTCCGGAAGGGCGGATCAGCCGGCAGGAACGGGATGCGGTAGGAGCCGGAGGGGAGGACCACCTCCAGGCGACTCCGGAGGTGCCGTTCAAGCGCCCGGAAGCACCCTCCCAGATCGTCGTGATCGTAGAGGGGNAGGTCCGACGGATGGGCATCCAGGGCGAAGGTACAGAGAGCTCCTGCCAGCCGGGCCATCTCTTGGTAGAGGGCCTCAGGATGGGCACCCCTGGTTTCCCGCAGGTGGCGCAGGGTGGGCAGGCTCTGGTGAATGGCGTGGGAGAGCCACATCTCGGCTACTTCCCCGCCAGGGCTGGTCCCGTGCTGAGCCCGGAGTCCTTCGCCCCGGGCCGAAACCATCTCCAGGACCCGGTCCAGGAGCGATCCGAGGGCCGGCACCGCCCCGATGCGGAGCACCGGTGGGATGAAGTTGGGATCGTAGGTAAAGCTGCCCCTTCCATCCCGAGTGACCCGGGCCACAGGGAGGGTGATCATCCCCTCCATCTCCTCCAGGTGGTCGTCCAGGACCAAGCGGAAGTTCTTCCGTGCGACGGTGACCTGGCCCGTCTCCTCTCCGGAGATCTCGTCAATCCGATCCACCTCATCCAACAGGAAACGCCGACTCGGGGCCTCCACATCGTCGTCGGCGGCGGCATTGGCCGCACCTGGTCGAAAGGCCGGGATCGCCAGGTGGATGACGTGGGCCGGTCGGGTTGGTGAAAAGAGGTCCCTGAGCCCCAGAGGGTCGGGGGGAGGGTCGTGTGGGAAGTGGAAGGGAAGACCGTCGGGAAGAAAGCCACGGCCATGGGTGAGCGACACCGTCCCGTTCAGGAGAGCTTCCCGGTCCAGTTCCAGGCCCACGAAACCGTAGGAGCGAAAGAAGAGGGACGAGATGGCAAAGCGTGAGGAGTCCTCGAAGAAGCGATTCTGAGCCTGGAAGTGATGTTGGGCCAGATGCATGCCCTCTTCCCAGACAACGCGAGCCAGGGACCTGGGTTCCATAGAAATCTCGGTTGGAAGGTGGTGCCCGGTGGTTTGCTTCCGGGAGTCGCCGACGGGTAGTATTCTAGACGACTCGTTCTCCGGGAAACAACCACCCTTTCTTCACCTCACCGTCCCCTGACCCAACCCCTATGACGCGAGCCGAGCTGGAAGCCAAGTATCAACTGGTCGAACAGGTCACCGAAGGGGACGTGCGGACGCATCACGCCGTTGCCTCCGGAGGGACCGTTGTCATGGTCCATCTCGTCCGACCTGGGACGGCCCGGGGAGATGCGGCCCTGAATCGGGTGGCCGAACTTTCGGCAGGCGAAGCGGAGAAGGTCCTTCGGCGTCACGAAGTCGAGGATGACGTGGTGCTGGTCACTCGATTCCTCATGGACGAAGGGTCGTTGGAGGGGTGGTTGGGTCTGGGCCGGGAGGACCAGGAGGCAGACCTGGCCGGAAGTCCCCAGTCGGGAGGAGCGGAGGAGGATGTGGATCAGGCACCGCTCGAACAAGAAGGGGCCGAGGCTCCGTCCCAGGACGAGCCGGGGGAGTTCACGCAGCTTTTCCAGGTCGTCGCACCTCCAGAGGAATCGGAAGGTCCCGGTCCAGCCGGAGCTCCGGAAGTGGCCGGGAATGAGGGATCCTCGGCAGCGCCCCCGACCCAGCCCCCGTCGCCCCCTTCAAGGACTCCGAAGCCGGCTTCTGCTCCACCGGAGTCGTCAGCGGACAAAGCGGACGAGCCGGGGGAGTTCACGCAGCTCTTCCGGGCAGTGCGGCCTGACGAGTCCGCCCCGCAGGCCGAGGACGACGTCCCGGATCCTTCCCATGAGGAGAATACTCCGGCCGAATCACCTCCCCCATCCCCGCCCCCACCCCCTCCTGCGCAGAATTCAGGGGAGTTCACCCGTCTCTTCCGAGCCGTGAAGCCGGGACCAGGGGAGGAAGGACCGTCAGAGGAATCGCATTCCAGGGGAGGAGAATCAGCCGGGCGTGGAGCGCCGGGGAAGGAGCTGAACACCGATTCCAATCTCCCTGCATCGCCGTCCCCGGATCCAGGGAAGGCTCCACCCCGGAAAGCGGAACCACCCAGGGCCCCGAGGCAGGAGGAGCCTCCGGCCAAGCCCTCCTCTCCCGGCTCCTTCACCCAGGAGTTCGGCCGGGTTCCTCGACCTGGCGAGTCGGTGGAGAAGTCGGCGCCCCCTTCGCCACCGCCTCCCTCCAGACCCGCCGGACCGCCGTCCTCCGAGCCACAGCTGGATTACCGGCAGGGAAGCTCTGACCCCAAGGATTCATCAGGGGGAGAGTCGGCATCGGACGGCTACCTGGATCGCCTCCGGTCCTATGACCCTCCTCCGTCCTCGTCCTCCGGGTCTCAGGGAGCACCCCCTCCACCGCCTGGTCGGGGGAGCCAGTCACCCCCTGCTCCTCCCACCTCGGGTCAGGGGGCTCCGCCGCCACCGCCGCCACCCCCTGGGGCCCCATCCGGCCCACAGGGAAGGGATTCTGGAGGAGGAGCATCTTCCAGTGGGAGTGGGGGACGAGCTGGTCCCAGCGAATTCACCCGCGTGATCTCGGCAGTTCCTTCCAGCGGGGGACGTCCCCCGGCTCCCCGACCCCCGTCAGCACCCCGGCCACCTTCCATGCCCTCTGGTGGCGGGGCGACGCCGGGAGCCACCTGGAGTGGTCGNAAAGGTCCCTCCACCGTCCTGATTCTGGTGGGGATGGGGCTGATCTTCGTGCTGGCCCTGGCCGTGATCCTCTTTTTCGCCCTGACAGGCGATGACCAGGCGGCCGGGGGTGGGGAAAGCGGTGGGGCCCAGGAGACGGAAGAAGTGGTCCCGGACGAGTCCGCCACCCTTCATCGTCCCCAGGCCTACGACCTGGTCTCTGGAAGGATCAGCACCAGCTCCAGTTTGGGTTCCTGGAAATCGGAAGGCACGTAGACGCTCAGGTTTCGTGCTCTCCGGATGGCTTCCCATTCCTCCCCCTTTTCCAGGGAGAAGTAGTGATGGCCCCTCCGTACCGGTACTGCGTCGGGGGGGTTGGGTACGTGGTTCAATCGCATTCCAGGAAGAGCCTGACGGACAAGGGTGTTGACACGATCCGCTGCGGCCACCTTCAGGAGCTGGGGAGCTTTTCGCAGGATCTCGTTCTGATCTCCTGATGCTTGCATGGCAAGGAAGAGCTGGGGTGCCCGAAGGTATTCCTCCTTCTCCAGAGCCGTGGCATAGGTGGCCGATCCGGCCGGTTGCAGGGGGAGGACCACGTGATTGGCCGGCACCACGGTTTCCAGGAGCTCCCGGACCTGTTCATCCAGGGTCGTGAAGGTGGCGCCCAGATCCAGGTGGTCGTAGGTGGGAAAGTCGGCAGGAGAAACCCGGCTGGAGAAGGTGGCCAGTGCACCGCCCAGCTCCAGCATGGCCTGGAAGAGCTGAACTGGATGTCCCCGCTTCACCTCAAAGAGGTGTCGGAATCGTGGGAGTGCCGAGTTCAGCGTGTAGAGGAGCCAGAAATTGGCCACGTTTGAGGACCCGAAGTCAGCAAGGCCTCCCGCCCGTTCCCTCCGACTGGAGGCGAGGGCTCCGGCCCGTGCCGTGAGAAGCTCCAGGAGGCGCCGGGCCACGGCCATGAGGTACTCGCTGGCTTCAATATTGAGAAGGGGAGGGACGAAGCGGGGGTCCAACTCCAACTCCCCTGCCGGATTCCTCTTGACTCGAGCCAGGGGCAGGGCAGTCGCTCCTTCCCGGTTCTCGGTCTCAGCCAGGATCCGTAGGTTCTTCCGGGCCACCTGAACCGGCTTTTCCATCTGCCCGGTGTTCTCATCCCGGAGAAGCTCCACCTCGGACAGAAAACGAGCGTCATCCCGGGTTCGCTCGGCTCCTACGTTCCGTCCCCCCTGTCGTCGCTCCGGAATGGTGAGGTAGAAGGTCATGGCTTCCTGATCCGGTTCCCACAACTCGTCCAGGGACCGTGGAGGGGGCGTGGGATCGCCGCCGGGCAGGTGAAAGGCCAGGCCGTCGGGGAAGAGGCCCGACGCCTGGCTCAATGCCAGCGCTCCTCCTTCCTCCAGGGCTTCCCGGTCTACCTCCAGGGAGCGGAACCCCCATGGCCGAAAGGCCAGGGAGGCCGTCCGGAACTCCAGAAGATCCTCCAGGAAGCGGTCCTGGGTCTGGAGGTGCTGAGGACTTAGGAGCGTGCCCTTCGTCCAGAGGACTCCTTGCGTCTGACGCATGGTTGAAACCGGCTTTGCTTGATGAAGGATGTTGGGTGCGGGGTGACCTGCTGGCCGGCGGGATGGATTTCTCCGGTTGTGGTCAACCCACCTGGTTGTACCCAACCCACAGGCCCCTGTGAAGGATCGGACTATCCAACCTTCTGGGTTCCGACTTCCTCCCGGTCCCCGACAAGGTTGATTGCGGGAGGAGCGGCGGCAAGGGCATCCGGTGGTTACCACCTCGTTGCTTGACGAACCCCTCGGTGCCGACCTATGGTCCCCACTTCCAAGGTTGGAGGAGATGCGGAAGGATCGGTGGGCCGCGTCCATCTCCTGCCATCCAGGCGTAGGGAGGTGTGCCCTGAAGCAGGCGGGAGGGCACCCATCCCGGCATTCTCAATTCCCGTCGGCCGTCCGGCCCAGGAGTTTCCTATGGCAGAGAGCATTCAGAAGCGGCTGGAACGCGTCCGGGCCCCCCGGGTGCAGATCAGCTACGAGGTGGAGACGGGTGGCGCCATTGAGATGAAGGAGCTCCCGTTTGTGATGGGAGTTCTGGCTGATCTCTCGGGCCACCCCCAGGAAGGACAACCCCGGTTGAAGGACCGGAAGTTCGTCGAGGTCACCCCTGACAACTTCGACGAGGTCCTCTCCAGCATGAAGCCCCACCTGGACATCCAGGTAGAGAACAAACTGAGCGACGATCCTGAGGCAGGGAATATCAACGTCTCCCTGGACTTCAAGTCCCTGGACGACTTCGCTCCCGATCGAGTGGCCCAGCAGGTGGGCCCCATCAAGAAGCTTCTCGAGCTTCGCCAGCAGCTGGCAGATCTTCGGGGAAGTCTACAGGGGAACGAGAAGCTGGACGAGATCCTCCAGGAGACCATCTCCGACGAGGAAGCCCTGAACCGACTCCGTGATGAGCTGGGGTCTGAGGAAGGAGACGATTCCGATGGCTGAGGCACAAGAACAGCAACAGGGAGCCGCCGAGACCACTGAAGAGGTCTCCCTCCTGGACCAGATCGTCGAATCGGGTCGGTTCGGTGAAGAGGCTCGACAGCAGGAGCGGGGGAAGGGACTGGTCAAGCAATTCGTCGCCGAGATCCTGGAGGGCACGATCCAGGTATCCCGGGACACCGAGTCCATGCTCAATGCTCGGATCGCCCAGATCGACGAGCTGATCTCCGGACAGCTCTCCGAGGTCATGCACCATCCCGAGTTTCAGCGACTCGAGGGGACATGGCGGGGTCTCAAGTACCTCCTGAACCAGTCCGAGACCAGCGCCATGCTCAAGATCAAGGTGCTGAACGCCTCGAAAAAGGAGGTCTTGAAGGATCTCCAGAAGGCGCCTGAGTTCGATCAGAGCGCGCTCTTCAAGAAGGTCTACGAAGAGGAGTACGGCGTCTTCGGTGGCGCCCCCTTCGGAGCCCTCCTCGGAGACTACGAGTTTGGCCGGTCGGGACAGGACATCGAACTTCTGGAGAAGATCTCCCAGGTGGCGGCGGCGGCCCATGCGCCGTTCCTCACTGGCACCGGGCCGTCCATGTTCAACCTGGAGAGCTTCACCCAGCTCGACCAGCCCCGGGATCTGGCCAAGATCTTCGACACCACCGAGTACGCCAAGTGGAAGGCCTTCCGTCAGTCAGAAGATGCGCGGTACGTCTCGCTGGCCATGCCGCGGATGCTTCTCCGGGAGCCCTACGGTCCGGACACCGTGCCAGTGGAGGCCTTCGACTACGACGAGGGCGTGGATGGAAGCGAACACGGCAGCTATCTCTGGGGGAATGCGGCGTGGGCCCTGGGCTCACGCGTGACCCAGGCCTTCGCCAAGCACGGTTGGTGTGCCACCATCCGAGGCGTGGAGAGCGGAGGCCTGGTGGAGGGGCTACCGGTTCACAACTTCCGGACCGAGTCCGGCGACGTGGCCATGAAGTGCCCCACCGAGACTCAGATCACCGACCGGAGGGAGAAGGAGCTGGCCGACATGGGGTTCGTGCCCCTGGTCCACCAGAAGGGGACCTCCAACGCGGCCTTCTTCAGTGTCCAGAGCGCTCAGAAGCCCAAGGTCTACGATTCGGACGCGGCCACGGCCAACGCGCGGATTTCGGCCCAACTCCCGTATATCTTCGCCGTTTCCCGCTTCGCTCATTACCTGAAGTCCATGATGCGGGATAAGATCGGTGGCTACATGTCCCGGTCCGAGGCCCAGACTTTCCTCAACAACTGGATTGCCAACTACGTGGTCGGCAATGACGATGCGTCCTTTGACGTGAAGGCCAAGCGTCCCCTCCGGGAAGCGCGGGTGGACGTGGTGGATGTGCCGGGCAAGCCAGGTGCGTATCGGGCCGTGGCGTTTCTGCGGCCCCACTTCCAGCTCGACGAGTTGAGCGTGTCAATGCGCCTGGTGGCGGATCTTCCGCCTCCGGCCAACTGACCACTGGCGGATTCCGGCTCCCTTCTGCGCATCAGCAGTTGACGCCCACCACCGGCCAGTGGCAGTTCGCAAATTCACATCACCACGACCTGAAACAGAAAGGAGAGTACAATGGCCTTTGACGCATTCCTCAAGATCGAAGGGGTGGAAGGAGAGTCCACCCGGGACGGATTCGAGGACCAGATCGAGGTTCTGTCGTTCAGCTGGGGCGCTTCCAACCCGACCTCCATCGGCGCCGGCGGCGGCGGCGGCGCCGGGAAGGCAAGCCTCAGCAGCTTCAACGTCATGAAGGTTTCGGACAAAGCCAGCCCCGGGCTCTTCCAGGCCTGCTGCAGCGGAAAGCACTTCCCCAAGGCCACGGTGACTCTCCACAAGGCCGGTGGAGACGAGGCGGTGGACTACCTGACCTACGAGTTCGAGAAGGTTTTCGTGGAGTCCATCCAGTGGAGCGGAAGCTCGGGTGGCGACGACCGGCCGACGGAGAGCCTGTCCCTGGCCTTCGGAAAGGTGGAGATCACCTACACGCCCCAGACCGAGACCGGTGCCAAGGGCTCTCCGGTGGTGGCAAGCTGGGATCAACTCAGGGTCTCCCGCTGAGGACACTCCAGATAAGGACAGGGGAATGACATCTGCCAGAGCGCGGGCACTGTATGAACGAGGTGACCTGGATGCAGCCATCCAGGCACTGAACGAGGAGGTCCGGGACAACCCTACGGACCCGTCCCGTCGCACATTCCTCTTCGAACTGCTGGCCTTTGCCGGAGAGTGGGACCGGGCCGAGAAGCAGTTGGATGTTCTGGCAAGAGACGGAGAAAACGTGGAGATGGGAGCGCTGGTCTATCGCAGCGCGCTTCACGCCGAGAAGGAACGGGATGAGATGTTCAGTTCCGGCGCCTATCCGCAGGGGGACTCCGGCCCCCCTGCGGTCTCGGGCACCCTGAATGGGAAACCCTTCAAGATCCTGGAGGATGCCGACCCCCGCCTGGGGGCCAGGCTCGAAGTCTATGCGGCGGGACAGTATACCTGGCTGCCTCTGGAGCACGTGGCCGCCATTCGGGCGGAGGAACCCAAGCGACTCAGGGACCTGCTCTGGGTGCCGGCCCAGGTGATTCCCGGACCCCGCTTCGAAGAGATGGAACTGGGCGAGGTCCTGATCCCCGCCCTGAATCCGGGGAGCCACCGGCACCCCGAGGGCTCCGTCCGGCTGGGCCGGGAGACCCGGGTGGAGGCTCTGGATGGAGGGGATGAGTCCCTTTACGGCCCCAAGCTTTTCCTCATGGACGACGATGTGGTACCCCTCCTGGATATCCGGGAGCTCGTCATCGATCAACCTTCCGACAGTGCCGGCGCCGACGCCGATCAGGACTGAGTACTCACCTATGGAAGCCATTGAAGGCCTTCTGGAGCCCATCGAGGGTGATGAACCTGCCGGGCCCAGCGTTCGCTACGAGCCCGTTTTCGACGAGATCAAGAGGGCCAGAGAGGAAGAGGATGACAACATCCCGCAGGGGGAGTGGAAGCGGGAGCTGAAGGTTGCCGACTTTCCCCTGGTGCAGAAGCTGGCTACGCAGGTCATCGCCGAACAGTCCAAGGACCTCCAGGTCGCCGCGTGGCTCACCGAGGCATGGACCCGGGAGAAGGGTTTCAAGGGACTGACCAACGGCTTCCACCTTCTCCGGAAGCTCATGGAGAAGTTCTGGGACGGTGTTCACCCCGAGATCGACGAGGACGGGGACCTGGAATTCCGAGCCGTGCCTTTGGAATGGGTGGGGCGCTATCTCCAGCAATCCATCGAGCAGGTGCCGCTTACCGAGCAGGGTCTGGGCTTTCTGAACCACCGGGAAGCACGGTCCGTCCCCAGCGAAGATGAAGCCGATTCCGATGACTCGAAAAGGAAGGCTCGGGCGGAAGCGGTCCAGGCGGGGCGTACCACGCCAGAGGAGTTCCAGGATGCGGTGGAAGCATCCTCCAAGGGATTCTACAAGGGCCTCGTAGCCGACCTGGAGGCGTCCCAGGAAGCCCTCTCGGAATTGGAGGACTTCTGCGATGATCGCTTCGGCGACGTCACACCCAACCTGATCCCCCTCCGGGAGCTTCTCTCAGAGGTCCATCGGTTGGCCAGCCAGCATCTGGCCCGGAAGCTGGAGGTGGATCCGGACCCAGTGGAGCTGGAGGCTGACGAACCTGAGAGTGGAGGAGAGGGGACGCCCGAAGGAGAGGAGGCCGGGGGTGGGGATGCCGACACGACGGGAGCAGCGACCGGGGGCGTGCCCACCGAGATCGGGAGTGTGGCTGATGCCGGTCGGGCTGCGGCTGAAGCGGCCCGATTCCTTCGGCGGAAGGATCCCACCGATCCCTCCCCCTACCTCATGTTGCGGGGTCTGCGATGGGGAGAACTCCGAGCCGCCGGCGGGGGCGTGGACCCCAAGCTTCTCACGGCTCCTCCTACCAATGTCCGGACCCGGATCAAGGGATACACACTGGACGGAAAGTGGGCCGAACTCCTGGATACCTGTGAAGAGGTGATGGCCACTTCACATGGCCGGGGGTGGCTGGACCTCCAACGGTACGTGTTGGAGGCATGCGAAGGGTTGGGGAGTGAGTACGACATGGTGGCGACGGCCGTGAAAGGTGCCCTCAGCGCCCTCCTCCGGGACCTGCCCGAACTCCTGGACGTCACCCTCATGGACGATTCGCCCACAGCCAACCCGGAGACCCGGAAGTGGTTGAAGCAGGTGGTGGGCTTCGGGCAGGAGGACGATGGCGCTCCCCCAGTCCCTGTGTCTGCCGATGGAGATCGAGCCTTGGAGCGGCAGGTGGCGCGCCTGCGGGAGGCTCAGCCCCAGCAGGCCATTCAGCTCCTCATGCGCCAGGCCTCCCAGGAAAAGAGCTCCCGGGCCCGGTTCCTTCGACGCTCCGAGGCAGCCACCATCATGGTGGAGGGAGGCCTGGAAGCTGTAGCCCTTCCCATCCTCCGGGAGATGGTAGAGCAGATCGAACGTCACAGCCTGGAGGAATGGGAGGAAGGGGAGACGGTGGCCCGTCCCCTCTCTCTTCTGTATCGATGCATGGAGAAGATGGATGGTGACGCCGGTGAACGGCAGGATCTCTATCTCCGGATCTGTCGCCTCGATCCCATGCAGGCCATGAGCTTCGGAAGCGGTTCGGCAGGCGATGGCGCATGAGGACGAGCGATTCCACCGTTCGGCCATCCGTCCTGGATCGCCTCATCGACCTGGAGCCCCGGGAAGGGGCTGACATGGAGGTGAGCCGGGCCGAGTCTGAGGCCCGGCATCGTCGGGCAGTCCTCCGGGACCTGGAGTGGCTGCTGAACACCCGCCGGACCACCCTGCCTGCTGACCGATCCCAGACCGAGCTCCGTTCATCGGTCCACCACTACGGGATCCCTGACGTCACCTCCCTCAGTGCCGACTCCAAGGATGCCCAGGGATACCTCCTTTCGCGGGTGGAAGAGTCCATTCGACTCTTTGAGCCCAGGCTCACCGACATCCGGGTCGACCTGGCCGAGGGAGACGATGGCGAGGGCGGATCTCGGGCCGTTCGACTGAGGGTGGAGGCTACCCTCCTCATGGATCCCGATCCGGAGCGGATCGTCTTCGACACCGTGCTGGAGACTGTGAGCGGCTCCTTCCAGGTGGAGGAGTAGGCGTGCGCGACGAACTCCTGGACTACTACGAGCGGGAGCTCACCTACCTTCGGCGGACGGGCGCCGAGTTCGCCAAGGCGTACCCGAAGGTAGCCGGGCGCCTCGAGCTGGAGGCGAACAAGTGCGAGGATCCCCATGTGGAGCGGCTACTGGAGGCCTTCGCCTTCCTGGCGGCTCGGGTCCACCTCCGCCTGGACGATGACCTTCCACAGGTATCGGAGGCCCTTCTGGGTGCGGTCCACCCCCAGTACGTCCGCCCCCTCCCTTCCCTGTCCATCGCTCAGTTTCACCTGGATCCATCCCAGAGCCAGTTGAATGAAGGGTTCGCCATCGAGCGAGGTGCCCGTCTCCAGAGCCGGCCGGTCGGGGGAGAACCCTGCCGTTTCCAGACTTGCTATGATACGGTTCTCTGGCCCCTGTCCATCACCGGGGCCAAGTGGGGGAAGGCGGCAGGAGCCGGAAGCCGAAGCCGAGACGCCACAGGTGGGATCCACCTTGACCTGAAGGTGTTTCCAGGTGGCTCCTTGCAGGACCTGGCCCTGGATAGGATCCGGCTCCACCTGAGTGCCGGGGGAGGTCTGGCTGCGGCCCTGTATGAACTCCTCCTGAACCACTGTCTGGAGGTGGTGATCCGAGACCCCACCCCCGGGTCACGCGTGGAGCCGCTGGTTCTTCCGGCGTCGGCCTTGACTCCAGTGGGGTTTGAGCGGGACCAGACTCTCCTGGAGCCTCCTCGCCGCGCTCTCCAGGCACACAACTATCTACAGGAGTATTTCGCCTTCCCGGAGAAATTCCACTTCGTGGACCTCTCTGGGCTGCAAGGACTGGCGGACCGAGGATTCAAGGAGCGGATACAGGTGGTTTTCCAACTCCGGTCCTTCGAGCGCGCGGACTGGAGAAACCGCCTGGAGGATGCCCTTACGGCTTCCACTTTTCGGTTGGGGTGCACCCCGGTGGTGAACCTCTTCAAGCGAACCTCCGAGCCGGTCCTCCTCAGTCAGCGGAAGGCCGAGTACCCGGTGGTCCCCGATCTTCGACGCCGGGACTCCATCTTCACCCACTCGGTGGATGAAGTCCGGCTGGTAAGCCCGGATCTACCTGAGCCGCTGAAGGTGGATCCCTTCTACTCGCCGTTTCGGCGCCCGGATGCCCCGCCCGTGTTCTGGCGGACCCGTCGAGGCGCCATGGACTGGAGAGGTGGGGGGGATCGGGTAGAGATCGCCTTCCTGGACGCCTCGGAGCGGACCGTCCACCCGAAGGAGGACGTGGCCACCCTTCGATTGACCTGTCACAATGGGGATCTTCCCTCCCGGCTCCCGTTCGGGTCCGACGAGGGTGATTTCCGTATGGAAGGCGGTGGGCCGGTAGCCCGGGTGGAAGCGCTGGTGAAGCCGACCCCACTCGTGCAGCCTTCGCTGGGAAAATCCCGCCTCTGGCGGCTCATTTCCCAGCTTTCCCTGAACTATGGGACCCTGATCGAAGGGGGGGGGAGCTCTCTGAAACAGCTCCTCCAACTACATAACCTGGCCGGTTCGGCTGCCGGGGAGCGCCAGATCGAGGGGATCAAGGAGTTGCAGAGCGAGCCCATCCATGCCCGGGTCCGGACCGAACACGGGATCTCCTTCGCACGGGGACACCGGGTGGACCTGCTTCTGGATGAGGAGGAGTTTGCCGGCGGTAGCGTCTACCTCCTGTGCAGTGTCCTGGAGCGCTTCTTCGGCCTCTACACCACCATGAACAGCTTCACGACACTCAGAGCCCGGAGTCTCCAGCGAAGGGAGCCCATCCGGGAGTGGCCACCGAGGGCTGGATGGAAAGCCCTGGTGTGAGGCCGGACTCCCGGGAAGGTGAGGCTCCGAGCGGAGGGGACTTCTCCCGGGTGGAGGCGGCCCTCAGGGAGCGATATGGCTCCTTCGGCGTCTTTCAGCTCCTCCGCCTCCTGGAACGGATGGAGGTGGACCGGGCTCCCCTGGCCGGATTCGGCGATCCTGCCCGGGAAGTCACCCGCATATCCCACAATCCGTCCCTGGGCTTTCCGGCCAGGGAGGTGGAGAAACTGGATCTGGATGAGGAGCCGGTCCGGCTCACCTCAAACGTCATGGGGCTGGTGGGGGCCATGGGCGTCCTTCCTCATCCCTACTCCATGTTGGCGCTGGAGCGCAGTCGGGACCGGGATCGGACCCTCGTCGCCTTCCTGGACATCTTCCAGCACCGGGTGGTCTCCCTCCTCTATGCCGCGTGGCGGAAGGGGATTCCAGAGCTGGCGGTGGAGCGTGGNGACCCGGATCGGCACCGGGAGCACCTCCTGGCTCTCCTGGGTGCAGCTCATGAGCCCCGGGAGGCGCTGGGGGAGCTGACCGAGGACACGCTGGCCTGGTATACCGGACTCCTCTCGCCCGCCACCCGGAGCGGTCCGGCCCTGGAGCAGCTTCTGACTGATCGTTTCCAGGTGTCGGTGGAGGTGGAGCCCTTCGTCGGAGGATGGATTCCGCTCCGGAACCTGGACCTCTGTCGATTGGGAGAGGCGCGGGAGGCGGACCGTCTGGGGATGGGTGCCGTGGTGGGAGACGAGGTCTGGGATCCACACGCTCGCATCCGGATCCGGATGGGTCCCATGGATCGGGAGACCTACGATCGGCTCCTGCCGGGCACCAAGGAGCACCAGATGCTGAAGAAGCTGGTGGGTTTCTTCACCCACGAGCAGTTCGAGGCCGAGCTTCAACTGGTTCTGGCACGGGACGAGGTGCCGGCGACGGTCCTGGGGGGTGTGGAGGGGGAGTCCACGCCTCCCCTGGGCTGGGGGACCTGGCTCAAGTCCCGGCCTCGCGAATCCGACGCCGACGAGACGATTCTCACTTTGTGAACCCCTACTCGGAGTCCACAGCACGGATTCCAGGAGATGACCTGCCATGCGCGTAGATCTTCGCTCCCTCATCGGGAAACTCAATCAGGAAACCCGGAACGCCGTGGAGGCGGCTGCTGGACTCTGTCTGTCCAGGACCCACTACAACGTGGAGCTGGAGCATTTCCTCCTGAAGCTCCTGGATCAGACTGATACGGACCTGTCGGCCATCCTCCGCCACTACGAGGTGAACCGCTCCCGACTCTCCGAGGAGCTCACCAATGCCCTGGATCGCCTGAAGAGTGGAAATGCCCGAACACCGGCTCTTAGCCCCCAGCTCGTGGATGCGCTGACCCGGGCCTGGACCCTGGGGTCGGTGGACTTCGGCGGGAACCAGGTCCGGAGTGGATACGTGGTCCTGGCCATGCTCCTGGACAGNGACCTGCACCGGGTCCTGGGAGATGCCAGCCGGGAAATGGAGAAGGTGGAGGCGGAGGATCTCCGGAAGAACTTCCACTCCATCGTCGGGGGTTCGGTGGAGGAGTCTTCGGTGGCGGCGGCGCCTACGACCGGTCAGAAGGGGGCGCCCGGGAAAGGGAAGAAGAAGGGCAAGACCCCCCACCTGGACCAGTATACGGTGGATCTGACCCAGCGGGCCCGGGACGGCGAGCTGGATCCGGTTCTGGGTCGGGATTGGGAGGTGCGGCAGGTGGTGGACATCCTCACGCGTCGTCGGCAGAACAACCCGATCCTGGTGGGTGAGGCCGGGGTGGGGAAGACGGCGGTGGTGGAGGGCTTTGCCATGCGGATCGCCGATGGTGATGTGCCCCCACCCCTCCTGAATGTCTCTCTCCACGCCCTGGATCTGGCTCTCCTCCAGGCCGGTGCCGGTGTGAAGGGGGAGTTCGAGAACCGGCTCAAGGGCCTCATCCAGGAGGTGAAGTCCTCCCCTGTGCCCATCATCCTCTTCATCGACGAAGCCCACACCATGATCGGGGCCGGAGGCCAGGCCGGACAGGGTGACGCAGCCAACCTCCTGAAGCCGGCCCTGGCCCGAGGCGAACTCCGGACGGTGGCTGCCACCACCTGGTCCGAGTACAAGAAGTACTTCGAGAAGGACCCGGCCCTGGCCCGCCGCTTCCAGCTCATCAAGGTGAACGAGCCGGAGGAGGAGAAGTGCATGGTCATGATGCGGGGGATCGTTCCCTCGCTGGAGCGCCATCACAAGGTCCGGATCATGGATGACGGGGCTCACGCTGCCGTTCAGCTCTCTCACCGGTACATTGCCGACCGGCAGCTTCCGGACAAAGCGGTGAGCGTCCTGGATACGGCCTGTGCCCGGCTGGCATTGGGACAGAATGCCACCCCGGCGCCGGTGGAAGATGCGCGCCGAAGGCTGGATGACCTGGCGGTGCAGGCCAGGATCCTGAAACGGGAGATGGCGACCGGCGCTGATCACTCCGAACGGCTGTCCCAGGTGGAGGAAGCCACCGAGGCTACCCAGACCAAGCTGGACTCGCTGGAGGAGCGATGGGACCAGGAGCTGGAGTTGGTCCGGAAGGTCAGGGAGATCCGGCAGTCGCTGGAGAATCGGATCGGCGGGATGGCCGATCTCCCGGAACCGGATCAGCCTGGTGCCTCGAAGAATGGCCAGGAAGAGGGTGCCCAGGCACAGGGGAATCCTGGCGAAGGGGAGGCGGAAGGGAAGGCTGGACCTTCCCAGGGCGCAGCGCCGTCCCAAGGCAACGGCTCGGCTTCATCCGACGGGTCCCCGGGCGAGACCGATGCCCTGGAGGCTTTCCGAGGGAGCCTGGTGGACAAGGACGATGACGAGCTCCGGACGATCTTGGCTGAACTGACCCAGGAGTTGGACGAAGTCCAGGGAGAGGAGCCATTGGTTCCGGTGAGTGTGGATGGCGAACTGGTGGGACAGGTCATCTCGGGATGGACCGGAATTCCCGTGGGGAAGATGCTCCGGGACGACGTGCAGGCGGCTCTGGAGCTGGAGCAGACCCTGGGGGAGCGAGTCGTGGGTCAGGACCACGCGCTGGAGATCATCAGCCACCGGATCCGGACCTCCAAGGCTGGGATCGAGGATCCGGAGAAGCCGGTGGGTGTCTTCCTCCTGGTGGGCCCATCCGGGGTGGGGAAGACCGAGACGGCGCTGGCCCTCTCCGACCTTCTCTACGGTGGGGAGCACAACCTCATCACCATCAACATGTCCGAGTTCCAGGAGGCCCATACCGTCTCCACCCTGAAAGGGTCTCCTCCCGGATACGTGGGGTACGGGGAAGGAGGCGTCCTGACGGAGGCGGTCCGTAGACGCCCCTATTCGGTGGTTCTGCTCGATGAGATCGAGAAGGCCCACCCGGATGTCATGGAGCTGTTCTTCCAGGTCTTCGACAAGGGCCGCATGGAGGATGGCGAAGGTCGGGAGATCGANTTCAAGAACACCATCATCATCCTGACCACCAATGCGGGAACGGACACCATCATGAAGCTCACGGCGGATCCGGAGACCATGCCCTCCCACCAGGGGCTGGGGAAGGCGCTCAAGCCGGAGCTGGATGAGACCTTCAAGCCGGCCTTCCTGGGTCGGACGGTCATCATTCCGTATTTCCCCGTCCGGGACGAGGCGTTGAAGACCATCATCCACCTGAAGCTGGGGAAGGTCCAGCGGCGCCTCCGGGAGACCCATCGGGTGGATCTGCAGATCACCGATCCGGTGGTGGATGCCATCGCCGATCGCTGCACCGAGGTGGAGAGCGGTGCCCGGAACATCGACAACATCCTGACCAACACCCTCCTCCCCGACATCTCCCGGCTCCTCCTCCAGTCCATGGTGGACGAGAGAAAGCCGGAGGCCGTGGAGGTGGGCTTGAATGGGGATGGCGGGTTTGAGTATGTGACGGCCTGAGGGCCGACTTCGAAGTGGGCTGGACCCGGCCCTGTGAGGTGAAGGCCGGGGAGGGGGTAATGGGGTGCCGAGAAGGTCTGAGGCGACCTTCCCTCCTCCTCGGCTCTTCGGCATGGCGGACTCCAGTTCCGATCTGCGCAACAAACGGTTGCGGGCCCGAACGATGAAAGATACTGTGACCCCAGTCTGGGGACTCATAGGACGCAGAGCCTCTCCGAAGGAGGGGTTCCCCTCATCCAATCCTGCCACCCGGCAAATCATGGTCTTTCCCCACCAGACGACCGGGGCCTCCGTCAAACGAGTGGTCCCCCTGCTGGTCGTTCCGCTCCTCATCCTCGTGGTCGGCGCCTGTGCAGTGGCTCCTCAACCCACCGAGGCGCCTTCGCCGGCCGAGATACCGACGCTGGAGGCCCAGCGCTCGGAGCGCCCCACCGATCCGGGCCTTCTCCTCCGCTTGGGGGCGGCCTACCGAGAGGCGGGTCGCCTGGAGGATGCACGCGTTGCCCTGGAGCAAGCTCGTGAGCGGGCCCCGGAGGACCCGGGCGTCCTCTTCTACCTGGGGGTGACGTACGAGGAGCTGGAGGCATGGGGCGACGCCAGGGGCACCTATGAAGCGTTCCTGGCATTGGACACTCCCGATCCTGCACTCCGCTCCCGGATCGAAGACCGACTCCCCCGAGTGCGGCGGGCCCAGCTTCTGGCAGATGCCCGGCAGTCCCTGGCCATGGAAGAGGAGTTGGCCGGGACCGAACCTCAGGCCGGCACCGTCGCCGTCTTCCCCTTCCGGTACGAGGGGGCCAACCCCGAGTTCGAATCGTTGGGACGGGCCCTGGCCGAGCTCACCGTGACGGATCTGGGCCGCATTGGCCGGCTCACCGTCCTGGAGCGGCTCCGGGTGCAACTGCTCCTGGATGAGATGGCGCTGGCTGAAGAGGGGCTGGTCGACCAGGGGACGGCCGCCCGGAGTGGACGGCTGTTGGGTGCCGGCCGAATCGTCCAGGGGAGTGTGGCCGATGATGCGGACCGGATCGATGTGCTGGCTGCCGTGGTGGAGTCGGCAACGGGCCAGCCCGGTGAACCCGTCAGTGAGGATGATGAGCTGGAGCGCCTCTACGACCTGCAGCGCCGGATGGTCCTGGCCCTCCACACCTCCATGGGAATCCAGCTCACCGAAGCGGAGCGGGAGATGATTCTGGAGCGTCCCACCCGAAGTCTCCGAGCGCTGCTCCTCCTGGGCCAGGCTCTGGAAGCGGAGGACCGAGGGGCCTACGAGGAAGCGGAGGAGCTCTTCGAGCAGGCTCTGGAAGAGGAGCCTGGCTTCGAGGAGGCCGAGGACGGGCGGGACCGCAGCCGTGCCGCCATTGACTCGGAGGGGGTGGGGCCGTCGGAGCTGGCCTTCGAGGGCACACCCCAGATCCCGCCGCCCTCAGGCCCGGCTCTGGATCCCCGGCTGGAGTTCAGGGACGTGGAAGCGCTGATCCCGGCGCCGGAGGGGCGGGATGCGTCGGCTGAACTACTGGATACAGAGGGCCTCCGGACGTCGCCGGCTCTTCTGGAGATCATTCTGCGGCCCCCGGGAGGTGGAGAATGAGGGAGCATGGACCAGGTCTCGCAAAGCTGGCAGGGATGGCCCTGACCGGATTGACTCTCCTCGGAACGGCCCTTCTGCCGGCTCAGATCCAGGCTCAGGCAGTTGGAGTTGGTGGGGGGGCGGGAATCAACTTCGAGTACTTCCACTTCACGGATGGGGAGGCGGTGGACCTGGAGTCCATCTCTCTTCTCACCGTTCCCATGGCGGCTCAACTCCGGGCAGGTGGACCTTTCCGTGTGGAGGCCTCCACCACCTTCGCCAGAGCCGAGATGACCCGGCCGGGGGGGCAGAACACGACGCTCAGCGGTCTCACCGATTCCCGGGTCCAGCTACTGGTGGACCTGGTACCGGACCGAGTGACTGTGAGTGGGGCCGTATCGGCCCCCACCGGGGCTGATGCCTTCACCGCCCAGGAGGCGGGGTTGGCCGGCGCGGTGGCTGCCGATGTCCTCCCCTTCCGGATCTCGTCCTGGGGATCCGGGGGTGGGGTCGGTGGTGGACTAAGCGTCTTTCAGCCCGTGGGATCCCTGGGACTTGGGTTCAGTGCCGGGTACATGGTTCCCGGGGAGTTCACGCCCACCGACGGGGCCGAGTTCCAGTATCGCCCCGGGGCAGCC
>SL_3KL_010_SEDDRAFT_10000096_pt1 | contig 55195 bp, 48 predicted proteins | sample SodLakKL_010_SED_2_FD_10381 | JGI IMG/M metagenome (IMG submission 10381)
AGCCGCAGACATTCTGAATCAGTGGGAGGAGGAAGAGCTGGCTCGACTCTTCAGGGAATATGGGGAGGAGCCTCGAGGTCGTCGACTGGCTGCTGAGGTGGCCAAGCGGCGATCGACGCGCCCTCTGAAAACCGCCAGGGATCTTCTGGACGCCATGTCGGTGGCGTTTCGGGGAAAGGTGGGGCCCAAGGAGAAGGCCCGGGTCTTCCAGGCGCTCCGGATTCAGGTGAACCGGGAGCTCGAGTCCCTGGAGGCAGCGTTGCCCCTGATCCGGGAGGCACTCCTACCCGGAGGCGTCCTGGTCGTCATTGCCTACCACTCCCTGGAGGACCGGATCGTGAAGCACACCCTGAAGGACTGGAGTCGGAGCTGTGTCTGCCCTCCGGCTCTTCCGGTCTGCCGGTGTCGGGGCGAACCGCTGGGTACGCTGCTGACCCGCTCAGTGGTCCGGCCAACCGATTCGGAGGTGGCATCCAACGCCCGGGCGCGGAGCGCTCGTCTCAGAGCATGGCAGAGGGCTGAATGAGGCTCAGCGGAACTTCTCTCACCGCCCTGGCCGTGGCGGCCTTGCTGACGGCCTTGAGCCTGGTGACCTGGCGCCAGGCCCGCGTGCGTGAGGCCCTGGCGGATGTAGCTGAACTCCGACGTGAGATGTCGTTGGCTGATGCGGAGCAGGCCGAGTTGAAGAGAAGGATCCAGACACTGGAGAGTCGAGGTCGGGTGGTGGCGGAAGCCCGGGAACGACTCGACATGAGGACGCCCAACGCCGGGGAGATCGTGCTTCTCCCGGGAGAACTGGAATGAAGAGATCCATGAAGCAGATGAGCTCCGGTGCAGGATCTTCGACGGTGGCGCGGCGTCGTCTGCTTCTTTTCTTCTGGCTCCTGGCAGGCGGGGTTCTCCTCTGGCGTTCGGCAGAGCTCCAGGTGATTCAGGGGGCCGAATGGCGAGCCGAGGCCGAGCGGCAGCATCGGATGACAGGGGTGATCCCTGCGGCCCGGGGGGGCATCCTGGACCGAGGAAGCACCCCGGTGGCCGTCTCTCACGAGGTCTTCCGAGTCAGCGTGGCTCCCCACGAGGTGGCAGACACTTCGTCTACGGTGGAACTCCTGGGCCAGGTTCTGGGGCTGACGCCAGCGCATGCCCAGCGTCCTTTCCGGAGCGATCGCCGGTGGGTGCCCCTGCCCGGTCGCTTCCCTCCCTCGGCCCGGGACGCCCTGTCGGGGACACGGGGGGTCTACGTTGAGCGTGAACTCCAGCGATTCTACCCCCATGGGGAGCTCCTTCGCGGCATTATCGGTACGGTCATCGATGAAGATGGAGCCGGAGGGGTGGAACAGGCCTTCGATGACCACCTTCGGGGGCGTCCCGGTTCGGAGGTCCTGGCCCGGGACTCGGAGGGACGGCCCATCCCCGGAGAGAGCTGGGTCGTGGAAACGCCTCTCACCGGCGGAGAGGTGGTCCTCACCCTGGACGTGGACCTGCAGGAGATCGCCCGGGAGGCCCTGAACGAGGCATTGGCCACTACGGGAGCGCGGGGAGGGGACGTGCTCGTCACCGATCCCCGCTCCGGTGAGATCCTGGCCATGGTGTCCATGGGGCCCGAGAGCGGAAGCGGGTTGGGGGCCATCAACACCCCGTACGAACCCGGGTCCACCCTGAAACCCTTCACCGTGGCTTCTCTCCTGAGCACTGGGAAGGCTTCACTCGCTGACTCGGTGGACGCAGGCCACGGCCAGTGGCGGGTGGCTGGCCGGACCATCTCCGACGTCCACAGTCCGGGACACACCGACCTGGCCCACGCCCTCCGCGTCTCCTCCAACGTGGCCATCGGAAAGCTCGCCGAGCGGCTGACCCCTGCAGAGCAGTACGAGGGACTGAGAGACTTCGGCTTTGGTGCCCGGACCGGGATCGAGCTCCCTGGGGAAGTCTCTGGACGACTCCCCCGGCCCCAGCAGTGGTCCCGACAGACGCCGGCGTCGCTGAGTATTGGGTACGAGATCGGGGTAACCCCCCTCCAGATGGCCATGGCCTATGGCGCCCTGGCCAATGGAGGGACCCTCATGGAGCCTCGCCTCATCCGTGAGGTTCGCGATCCCCGAGGACAGGTCCTGGAGCGAGGGGAGCCACGGGCCGTGCGGCGGGTGATCTCGGAGGAAGTGGCCAGGGAGATCAGCCAGACCCTGGTGGGTGCCGTGGAGGATGGGACGGGGGGACGGGCCCGGCTGGCCACCTTTGCCGTGGCAGGGAAGAGTGGGACGAGCCGCGCCCATGGTCCCGGCGGATATGAGCCAGGGGCCTACTACGCCTCCTTCGCCGGCTTCTTTCCTGCNGAGGACCCTCAGCTCGTCGTATTCGTGAAGTTGGACCGACCCCAGGGCGAATACTACGGGGGAGCCACGGCCGCGCCGGTGACCCGGGCCACCATGGAGGCGATCCTTGCGGCTCACGCCCCGCCGTTGGATCGAGGGGCCTTGGCCGCCATCGCTCGAGTCCAGGCGACTCGGCCGAACCGAAACGCAGGGGAGAGGTCCCTCACCGGCCCCACTCTCGGAGAGATCGAACCCCGGTTCGCCACCGTCGCCTCTCCTCCCGGTTCGGGGGGGGGAGGGACCGGTCTGGCTGACGGACGAACGGGAGGGAACGGGGGCGCCGGGGGCACCACCACGAAAGAGGTTTCTCCTTCAGCGTTGGCCCAGGCAGCGGACAAGGGGGTCTTCCTCATGCCGGAACTGGCCGGAAGTGCCCCTCGCGCTGCCGCACGCCGACTCCACAGCATGGGGCTCACAGTGGTGTGGAACGCCCCCGGGCCCGTCAGGGGAACGGACCCACCGGCTGGGACACCCGTCCTGCCTGGAGACACCATCTTCCTCCTGGGTTCCCCGACCACCAGAGGAGAGGCGCACCATGAGTGAGTCCGCCCTCCTCCTCCGGGAACTTCTGGTTCTCCTCCGGAACGCGGACCTCCTCGTGGATGTCCATGCCCCGGAGGAGTTGGTCATTTCCGGAGTGTCCCAGGATTCCCGGACGGTGGGACCGGGAGACCTCTTCCTGGCATGGGAGGGGAGCCGGGTGGACGCACACGAGTTCCTTCCCCAGGTCATGGAACAGGGAGGAGCGGCGGCCATCGTGGAGAGGATCTACCCGGAGGTGGGCCTCCCCCAGGTTCAGGTCCGGGATGGCCGGCGGGCAGCAGCCATCCTGGCCCACCTCGTCCTGGGTCGGCCATCGGAAGCCCTCCAGGTGGTGGCGGTGACGGGGACGAATGGGAAGACCACCGTCACCTCTCTGTCGCGACAGATCCTCTCCCGCCAGGCTCCGGCTGCCGCACTCGGGACTCTGGGCATGGTCGGGCCCGATGGGGTCACGGTGCCGGGTACGGCGGGCCTGACCACCCCAGGGCCGGTGGAGTTGAGCCGTCGGCTGGCCGAATTGGTCGCGGAGGGTGTGGCCTCCGTGAGTCTGGAGGCGTCGTCCCATGCGTTGGAACAGCGTCGTCTGGACGGCATCGGGGTGGATGTAGCCTGTTTCACCAACTTGACCCGAGACCACCTGGACTACCACGGGACCCAACAGGCCTACCTGGGCGCCAAGGGCCGTCTGGTCCATCTCCTGAAGGACTCCGGAGGTGGCGTGGTGGTGAATGGCGTGGATCCAGCGTGGCGAGAGCTTCCCACCGTGCCCAGTCGCCTGTTGAAGGTGGGGCTGGCCGGGAAGGAACTCCACGGACCCCGCTGTCGGGAGGAGCTGCCTCCCCTCCAGGCGCACCAGGTCAGGTCCACTTCCAGGGGAACGAGCCTCAGCCTCAGACAGGGCGAGGAGGAGGCGTCGGTCACCCTTGCTCTCCTGGGCGAATTCAACGTGGAGAATGCCCTGGTGGCTGCCGGGGCCGCTCTCCTGCTGGGACGTGACCTCTCCGAGGTGGCCGGGGCGCTGGCGGAGGTCACGGCACCCCCGGGTCGTCTGGAGATCATCGCCACCGATCCGGTCCCGGTGATCCGAGATTACGCCCACACTCCCCACGCGCTGGCACGGGTCCTGGAAACCCTTCGGCCCCTCTATCCCGGCCGGGTCATCGCTGTCTTCGGCGCCGGCGGAGACCGGGACCGTGAGAAGCGACCCCAGATGGGCCGGGCCGTAGCCCATGGAGCCCAGATCCCCATCGTCACCTCCGACAACCCTCGAACCGAGGACCCGGACGCCATCATCGACGATATCATCGCCGGGATGGGTCGGGCCCCCTATCGGCGGGTTACGGACCGGCGGGAGGCCATCGGCCTGGCGCTGGAGATGGCCCGGGAAGGCGATGTGATCCTCTTGGCAGGAAAGGGGCACGAGACGGTCCAGGTCGTGGGACAGGAGCGACGGGAGTTCGACGAGCGGGTCATCGTCCGAGAGATCCTGGCGACTGGAGGGTCGGCGTGAGTCCGGGCCCCTTCCACTGGACCGATACCACTGTCCGCCGGGCCCTGGGCCTGGAAGAAGTGGATGGATCGGGGGAGATCTCCTTCAACCGGATCTCCACCGATACCCGGACCCTTTCGGAGGGGGATCTCTTCATTGCCCTGGAAGGACCCAACTACGACGGTCACGACTTCCTGTCGGAAGCGGCGGTACAGGGGGCCCGGGCCGCCGTGGTGTCCCGGCCTGCTTCAGGACAGGAGGTCCTCCCCCTCTATCCAGTGCCGGATACCCTGGTGGCACTGGGGCAACTGGCTCGATTCCGGCGGCGGTCGCTGGCAGGAACGGTCATCGCCCTCACCGGATCGTCGGGAAAGACCACGGTGAAGGATCTCCTCCAGGCCATCCTTGGAGCCCAGGCCCGGGTCCACGCCACCTCGGCCAACCTGAACAACCGGGTGGGGGTTCCCCTCACCCTCCTGGACACCCCTGACGATGCCGAGTTCGTGGTCGTGGAGCTGGGCACGAACCAGAGCGGGGAGATCGCCACCCTGACCCGGATCACGGAGCCCGATCTGGCCCTGGTCACCACAGTCGGGGAGGGGCACCTGGAGGGGCTGGAGAGTCTGGACGGTGTGCTTCGGGAGAAGCTGGCTCTGCTGGTCCACCTCCGCCCCGGGGCACCGGCATTCGTGGGTGATACGCCCATCGAGCTTCCCCAGGTGGCCCGGACCCTGAGGGAGGATGTCCAGGTGGTGGGGTTCACCGATGCAGCCGATCCCAGGTGGCGTGGCCACTTCGGTGAACCGGACGAACGTGGTCGGATTTCCTTCCAGTTCAGAGACCATTCCATTCACCCCGGGCTTCCGGGCCATCACGGCGCCCAGAACTGCCTGCTGGCCCTTTCCCTCGGCGATGCGCTGGGGCTCTCCATGGAGGAGATGGTGCCGGCAGTGGAGGGGGCTGCACCGGGGCGACTCCGTGGAGAGTGGCTCGAGCTGGGGTCGCTGGCCCTCATCCTGGACTGCTACAACGCCAATCCCCAGTCCATCCGAAGCGCTCTGAGCGTCTTGCGGGAGACCCGGTGGGATGGGCCCAAGATCGCCGTCCTGGGAAGCATGCTGGAACTGGGTGACCACGCCGGACGCCTCCACCAGGAGCTCCTGACCGAGGCGGTGGAGGGAGGCCTGGATCTGCTCCTGGCCATCGGGCTCTTCCAGGACGCGGCCCAGGCGTTGGGATGGAGCGAAGAAGGGGAAGAGGGGCCTCGGGCCGAATCGGGCCAGGTCCGGGTCCTGACGGCTGCCGATGCAGAGGAAGGATGGGAGAGACTGGCGCCGCACCTGACCGGGAGTGAGCTCATCCTCCTGAAGGGCTCCCGTGGGGTTCGCCTGGAGGAAATGGTTCCCCACTTCCGCCAGTCGTATCCAGCCCAGCCCGACGGATCCACCGAGCCGGGTCAGGGATCTGCCGGCACAGGCCAGGAGGACTGATGCTCTACCACCTCCTCCCCCGGTTTGCCGATGTCCACATTCTCTTCAACCTCTTCAACTACCTGACGTTCCGGTCGGCGGGGGCGGTGGTGACCGCGCTCATCATCGCCTTCCTGGCTGGGCCGGGAACGATCCGGTGGCTTCGGCACCTCCGGGTCGGACAGGTGGTTCGAGGCGATGGGCCCCGAAGCCATCTGAAGAAGTCCGGGACCCCTACCATGGGGGGAACCCTCATCATCCTTTCGGCCACCGCCTCCACCCTGCTGTGGGCCGAGCTCACCAACTGGTACGTGGTCCTGACGCTTCTGGCCCTCCTCTGGATGGGCGCCATCGGGTTCATGGACGACTACCTCAAGGTCGTGCAGGGCCGCCCGAGGGGGTTGGTGGCTCGATACAAGATGATCGGTCAGCTCTCCTTCGGGTTGGCCCTGGGCATTTTTCTGGTGGCGTGGCCCATCCACCCCGTTCCGCCGACCTGGACCATGGTGCCCTTCTTCGATCAGTGGGTGGCCGTCTTCTGGGTGCCGGCCTACGTGGTCTTCGTGTCGCTGGTCGTCTCGGGCTCCTCCAACGCCGTGAACCTCACTGACGGCCTGGACGGGTTGGCTGCCGGCCTGGGGGCCATCGCCCTCATCACCTTCGGTGTCTTCGCCTACCTCATCGGGCGGGTCGATACCTCGGCCTATCTGGGGCTGCTCTACCTGCCTGGCGCAGGAGAGCTGGCGGTTTTCGCGGCGGCCCTGGCCGGTGGTGCAGTGGGGTTTCTCTGGTACAACGCTCCTCCCGCCGAGGTCTTCATGGGAGATACAGGGTCCCTGGCCCTGGGGGGAGCCATCGCCGTCATGGCCATCCTCCTGAAGGCTGAGTTCCTCCTTCTCATTGTGGGTGGCGTGTTCGTCATGGAGGCCCTCTCGGTCATGCTCCAGGTGGGGTGGTTCAAGTACACGGCCCGCCGGTACGGGCAGGGGCGCCGGATCTTCCTCATGGCGCCCATCCATCACCACTTCGAGAAGCTGGGATGGGCTGAGCCGAAGGTCGTCATCCGTTTCTGGATCCTGGGGATCCTCTTCGCCATGCTCGCCTTCAGCACCCTGAAGATCCGATGAAGGCCGGCGTCGCCATCCTGGGGCTGGGAACCAGCGGATTCGCCGCTGCTCGCCTGGCTCTTCATCAGGGAGAATCTGTCTATGTGTCAGAACTGCGCACCGACCCCCCGACTCATGAGCGTGCACGAGAGCTTCGAGAGCTGGGAGCCCGGGTCGACCTGGGCGAACACGACCTGGCCCTCCTGGCGAAAGCGGGGATGGTTGTGGTATCTCCGGGAATCCCCCCGGACGCTCCGGTCCTCCGCCGTCTTCACCAGGAGGGGGTCCACTGGGTCTCCGAGCCCGAGTTTGCCGCACGGCTCTACAAGGGTCCACTGATCGGGGTCACCGGTACGAATGGGAAGACCACCACCGCGTGTCTGGTGGCCCACCTCCTGACCACGGCGAAGCTTCCGGCTGCCCTGGGGGGCAACGTTGGGGAGGAACTGGCCCCGGCTGCCTCGGATCTTGCCCTCCTTGACCCGCCACCCCGATGGTACGTCCTGGAACTGAGCTCCTTTCAGTTGGCCGGGGTCCAGACCCTTGCGCCCCGGATCGGAGTGGTCACCACGCTGGCGCCCGATCACCTGGATCGGTATCCCGATGTGGAGAGCTACTATGCCGACAAGGCCAGACTCTTCCTGAACGCCACCGACCAGAACTGGTGGGTCCTGAATGGAGAGTCGGAAGCAGTCCGGGCACTGCCGGGCCGAGCGCCGGGTAGACGAGCGTACGCGGCCCGGGATGGAGCCCAGGCCAGAGGAGGAGAGGCGGCGGCCTTTCTTCATGACGGCGTCCTCACCCTCCAGCTCCCCTGGGGCAACGACGGCCGGTCCCAGGCTGAAGGTGAAGGGAGCGCCGCCAGGACGGTGAGTCTCCTCCCGGCCAGCCAGCTCTCCCTTTTGGGCGGGCACAACCACCTGAATGCCCTCCTGGCGGCTCTCACGGCTCGCCTGGCCGGGGCATCTCCCGAGGCCATCCGGCAGGGGCTGGCGACCTTCCAGCCCCTCCCCCATCGGATGGAGCCCGTGGCCAGGGTGGATGGGGTGACCTGGGTCAATGACTCCAAGGCCACCAATGTGCAGGCCAGCGCCAGCGCCATCCAGAGTCTGGACGCTCCCGTGGTTGTCCTCCTGGGAGGGAAGGATAAGGGGGAGTCCTTTGGGCCCTTGCTGGAACCGCTTCGGGGGCGAGCCCGGGCTGTGGTCCTCTTTGGTCAGGCCGCGTCTCGACTGGAAGAGGAGCTCCGGCGCGGGACGGATCCCACCTTCGAGTTTCGCCGGACTCCCGGCAACAGCCTGGCAGAGGCGGTGGAAGAGGCCGCTTCCCTGGCACAGGACGGGGATGTGGTCCTCCTTTCTCCGGCCTGCTCCTCCTTCGACGCCTTTCAGGATTACCGGGCTCGGGGCGAGGCCTTCACCCGGATCGTACGAGGCCGCATGGGAGTGGGGAGGGACCAACCATGAGTCTGGCCGGTGTGGATGTCTCCCCTCCCAGCACTCCCGAGTTTGCCGAAAGCGGTCTGGGGCAGGGGTGGGAGCCGGCGGCACTTCTGGGTGCCACCCTCCTCCTCCTGGCCTTCGGGCTGGTGAACCTGTATTCGGCGTCGGCCTTCCTGGCTCAACGTCAGGAACTTCCCGACACCTTCTACGTCCTGCGACAGGCCGTGGGCGCGGCGGCAGGCCTTCTCCTCCTTGTGGTGGTGGCACGGACCCCGTACCGCTGGTGGCGAGCCCTGGCATGGCCCATGGTGGCTGCGGTCTGGTTCGCCCTGATCCTCATGATCCTCCCCTGGACCCACGGGATCGCTCCTGAGATCAACGGGGCTCGACGGTGGCTCACCCTGGGCGTGACGATCCAGCCCTCGGAGTTCGCCAAGCTGGCCATCATCATCTGGACGGCCCACCTGGCCGTGAAGAAGCAGGGAGCGTTCCGGAGTCTTTCCCAGGGATTGGCCCCCTTCCTCCTCATCTGGGGGCTGTTGCTTCTTCCGGTGCTCTTTCAGCCGGACCTCTCCACCGCCTTCGTTATCGGGATGCTCGGTGCTCTCACGGTCTTCGCGGCCGGGGCCCGCATCGGCCACTTCGTCTTCCTGGCCATCCTGCTGGCGCCCCTGGCCCTGGCTCAGCTCGGCTCGGGCTTCCGCCAGGATCGGATGCTGGCCTTCCAGGATATGGCCGGCCACTCCAGCGCTGCCGGCTATCAGGTCCACCAGTCGCTCATTGCCCTGGGGTCGGGGGGAATGTTCGGCGTCGGCTTCGGAGAGGGCAGGCAGAAGTTCGGTTTCCTCCCCGAGCCCCACAACGATTTCATCTTCTCCATGATCGGCGAGGAGTGGGGGCTCCTGGGGGCCGGCTTCCTCATCCTCCTGTACCTGGTCATCGTGGTGGTGGGATTCCGGATCGCACGGCGGGCTCCCGATCTCTTTGGACAGCTCCTGGCCATGGGGGTGACCAACCTGATCGCACTCCACGCGGTCCTCCACATGGGAGTGGGATTGGGCCTCTTGCCTCCGACCGGTCTCTCCCTTCCCCTGGTCTCCTACGGGAGATCCAACCTCATGGTAACCCTCATAGGGGTGGGACTGCTCATGTCGGTTGCCCGGAGTGTCCCTGACATGCCAACCCGAGGAGCCGTCCCATGATGGCCCCTGAGCGAGCCCGGCACGAATGGACTGCCGTATTCTCCGGGGGAGGGACCGGGGGACATCTCTATCCTGCTCTGGCCCTGGCCCAGGCGCTCACGGAACGTCGCCCCGATGTGGGAGCCTACTTCGTGGGGGCCCTCCGCGGGGTGGAGGCCCGGATTCTTCCACGGCGAGGGGTGGAGCATCTTCTCCTCCCTGTGGAGGGATTCCGGCGGGATGCCCCGGCGCGGAACCTGGGGGTGGTGGGGAACCTGGTTCGGTCCCTGGGGCAGGTGGCTCACCTCTTCCAGCAGCGGCGGCCTCGCCTGGTGGTGGTCACTGGAGGATATGCCGGTGGGCCTGCAGGCATCATGGCGGCTCTGATGGGGGTCCACCTGGTGCTTCAGGAGCAGAATGCCGTGCCTGGGGTCACGACCCGTTTCCTGGCCCGCTTCGCCCGGCAGATCCACCTGGCCTTCCCTGAGGCTGTGGAGTACCTGCCCCGTGGAGCCCGTTCTCGGGCTCGGATCAGTGGGAACCCGGTTCGTCCGCCCAGGGCCGTGGATCGCCGTGAATCGGCCCGGAGGTTCCAGCTGGATCCGGACATCCCGGTGGTGCTGGTGGTGGGGGGGAGTCAGGGCTCCAGGGCCATCAACCGAGCCATCCTGGACGCTGTGGCAACCGAAGTGCAGGCCTCGACTCCGGAGGAGGTGTCTGCCGCCATGGTCGACACCGGCCCGGGCCTCCAGCTACTCTGGTCCACGGGCCCGGATCACCTGGAGGCCATCCAGGAGGGATTGAACCGCCTGGGAAGCCCTTCCTGGGTTCGCCCCATGGGCTATATCGAAGCCATGGAAGAGGCCCTGGGGCTGGCCCAGGTGACCGTGAGTCGGGCCGGGGCCATGGCCACTTCCGAGTTCCTGGCCTGGGGTCTTCCGGCCATCCTCGTCCCATTGCCCTCAGCCGCTGCCGATCATCAGCGACGAAATGCCCGGGCCCTGGCTCAGGCCGGTGCTGCCCTCATCCTGGAGGAAGAGACGCTGGAAGGGGAGGCGCTCTGGCGAGGGGTCCAGGACCTGGTTCGAGATCGGTCCGCCCGGAAGAGGATGGCTGCCGCCGCCCGACAGCGTGGTCGACCCCACGCCGCCACCGAGATCGCCCGGGAGTTGGACACACTCCTTCCGCAGCCTGCACCCAGGGGCCAGGTCCCGTCCCGACGGACGGAAAGAAGGGAGGAGCCATGAGTGGCCAACCGTTCCCCTGGAGCCCGGACGATTCTCGGCCCATTCATTTCATGGGAGTCGGTGGCGCTGGGATGTGTGCTCTGGCCGAGGCTCTGGTTCGCCAGGGGTTCCGGGTCACAGGATGCGACCTCCGGCCCGGGGAGTCGGTTCGTCGCCTGGAGTCCCTGGGGGTGACGGTGGAGACAGGTCACGATCCAGGCCATCTGAAAGGGGCCGGCGGGCTGGTGGTGTCCGCTGCCGTTCCAGCCGATCATCCGGAGGTCCAGGCCGCGTCCGAGACTGGGATCCGCGTCCTGAAGCGGGCGGAAGCTCTGGGCCGCTGGGTGAACCAGGGGCAGGTCCTGGCAGTCTCCGGAACCCACGGCAAGACTACGACCACAGCGCTCCTGACCCAGGTCATGGAGGCGGCAGGTCGGTCTCCCACCGGCTTCGTGGGTGGCGAGGTTTCAGGATGGGAGAGCCACTTGAGGCCAGGAGAGGATGACTGGTTCGTGGTGGAGGCCGACGAGTACGATCGATCCTTCCATCATCTCCACCCGTGGGTGGCGGTGGTGACGAATGTGGAAGCGGATCACCTGGATATCTACGAGTCGCTGCAGGGGGTTGAGGAAGGCTTCAGGACCTTCCTGGGGCAGGTGGATCCGTCGGGAGCCGTGGTGGTGTGTGCCGATGATGAGGGGGCTGGACGAGTAGCTCAGGGGCTACCTGTGACCACGGTCACCTACGGGTTCTCCGCCGGCTCCATGATTCGAGGGCAGGAGTTGGAGGTCCGAGACGGAGGGACGCGATTCCGGGTGCGGGAACAAGGAGGTGACTCCGGTCACCTCATCGTTCCCATGCCAGGCCGGCACAATGCCCTCAACGCTCTGGCGGCGGCAGCAGCAGCCCGGTCGCTAGGGGTTCAGTGGTCAGATATCCAAGCCGGAATCGCTTCTTTCCAGGGAGTTCGGCGACGCTTTCAGCGGCTGGGAGACCCCCACGGAATTACCGTAGTGGATGACTATGCCCATCACCCCAGTGAGCTACAGGCCACTCTGGCTGCAGCCCGGGGCGCATTCCCTGGCCGGCGCCTGGTGGCGGTCTTTCAGCCTCACCTCTATTCCCGGACCCGGGATCAGGCCCATGCTTTCGGGGAGGCGCTGACCCTGGCGGACCGGATCTGGGTCACCGGCATCTATCCCGCCCGGGAGGCGCCCATTCCTGGAGTGGATGGTGCCCTGGTGGCCCGGAAGACCCAGGAAGCTGGTGCCGGCAGCGTCAGGCACCACGAAGAGCTGGCCACCTTGGGGGAAGCCTTGGCCCAGGACCTGGAGTCCGGGGATGTGTGTCTCCTCATGGGCGCCGGCTCCATCGAATCAGTGGGACCGGAGTTGGTCCAACGCCTAACGGATGGAGCGTGGGCCCACCCACGGGGAGGTGGCCATGGGTAGGGGTGTGGGTGTCCTCCTCCTCTTCGTGGTGACCATCGGGATCATCCTGGTGGTTCCCCGAACCTCGGGAGCCCTGGCCGAATCCGACTTCTTCCGGGTGGAGGAGATCCGCTTGGAGGGACACCGGTATCTGGACCAGGAAGAGGTGGAACGGATGCTGGGAGTGGGTCCGGCCTCTTCGGTCTGGGATGACCTGGATGTCCTGTCCAGTCGGCTACGACGGCACGCCTTGGTGGAGGACGCCCAGCTTCGACGACGTCTTCCCGGGACCCTGGTGGTTCAGGTGGACGAGCGAACTCCGGTGGCCCTCCTGGCCACGCCTGCCCTGGTCCCGGTGGACCGGGATGGACGGGTGCTTCCCATCGACCCGGCCCAACATCGGTTGGACCTGCCCCTCCTGGAGCCCTATCGGGATCCCTGGGAGGAGGGCGTGGAGCTGACGCCTCGACAGACCCGGATTCTGGCCCGGGAGGCCGCTCACCTGGCGGAAGCTGATCCGGGATTTCTGGCCGGTGTCTCCGAGCTGGCGGTGGACCCTCGAGGTGATGTGCTCATCCGATTGGCGGACCCCCGGGTGACACTCCGATACCGGCCACCAGCCGCAACGGCCCGCCTGCGGCAGGCTCTCCGGGTTCTGGAGGATGCCCTTGAGCGGGATCGCCAGCGGACTCCGGCCACGGTGGACCTGCGGTACCGGGATCAGGTTGTCGTTCGCTTTCCCTCTTCGAATGGGGCCAGATGATGCGCTCGAGTCTCATTGCAGGACTGGATGTGGGCACTACCAAGACGTCTGCCGTCATTGCGGAACTGGTGGGGGAGGGGCGTCGCCGGCCCGAACTCCGGGTCCTGGGGGTGGGACAGGCCCGGACCGCTGGTGTTCGGCGGGAGGTGGTGACCCACATCGAAGAGACCACCGAGTCCATCCGGAAGGCCATGAAGGAGGCTGAGCTCATGGCCGGGACTTCGGTGGACCGGGTCTGGGCCGGAATCAGCGGCGATCATGTGGAGGCCCAGACATCCATGGGGGTGGTAGCGGTGAGTGGGGAAGAGGTGACTCGGAGTGACGTGGCCCGGGTGCACGAAGTGGCTCGGGCCGTCGCCATTCCCCCGGACCGGGAGTTCCTGCATGCCATTCCACAAGAGTACATCGTGGACGCTCAGCGAGGTATGAAGGACCCGGTGGGGATGGCCGGGACCCGTCTGGAAACCGAGGTCTACCTGGTCACGGCGGCGGCTGCGGCGTCGACCAACCTGAAGAAGGCCGTGACCCGGGCCGGATATCGGGTGCAGTCCCTGGTCCTGGCGCCCCTGGCCACAGCCCGGGCGGTCCTCACCGAGGACGAGAAGGAGGTGGGAGTCGCCATGGTCGAGGTGGGTGCCGCTACCACGGAGGTCGCGGCCTTCTACGAAGGGAAGATCCGGCACATTGCCGTCCTGCCCTTCGGGGGAGACGCGGTGACGAACGATCTGGTGAAGGGGCTTTCCATTCCCTTTGCCGAGGCTCAGCGGGCCAAGGAGGAAGACGCCGTGGCCTTTGCCCAGCTGGTGGACCCACAGGAGACGGTGGAGCTCCCTGGACCGGCCCCGGGTCAGACCCGGCAGGTGGCTCGGGAACTCATCGCCCACATCGTGGAGCAGCGCCTGGACGAGATCTTCGGAATGGTGCACGAAGAGCTGGATCGCTCAGGCATGACAGATCGACTGAGCGCCGGAATCGTCCTGACAGGCGGCAGCTCTTCCCTTCGCGGCATCCTGGAGATGGCGGGCCAGGTCTTTGCCGCACCGGTTCGAATCGGCGTGCCCGAAGAGGGACTCTCGGGACTGGCCGACTCGGTTCGCCGGCCTCGCTTCAGCACGGTGGCTGGATTGTGCCTGCACGGTGCCGACCGGTTCCACGAAACGGGAGAGGGGGCGTCGACCCTCTCTTCCAGCCTGGTTTCCCGGGTGGGAGCCTGGATCCGGGAATTCTTTTGATAGACCCAGGGCGTCTGGATCCGGCGCGGATCGGACCCCCTTGCACAGTTGGACTTTCGCGCGTTGCTTGGATGAAACCTGATCCCCGGAAGGAGGGACGAGATGATGATCTTCGAATTTGAAGAGAGCCCAGCACAGAACGCCCGCATGAAGGTCGTAGGAGTGGGCGGGGCCGGTGGGAACGCCGTGAACCGGATGGTGGACGAGGACCTGGAGGGGGTGGAGTTCATCTCGGCCAACACCGACGCTCAGGCCCTCAAGTCATCTCGAGCCCAGATCACGCTTCAGCTGGGGAAGAAACTGACCCGGGGACTGGGGGCTGGAGCCCGCCCTGAGATCGGTCGCCAGGCCATCGCTGAATCCGATGAGGAGGTCCGGCGAGCCCTGGATGGAGCCGACCTGGTGTTCATCACTGCCGGGATGGGGGGAGGAACCGGGACCGGTGCCGCGCCCATCATCGGGGAGATCGCCCGGGAGATGGGCGCCCTCACCATCGGGATCGTGACCCGTCCCTTCTCCTTTGAAGGCAGGAAGCGGATGCGGCAGGCCGACCAGGGACTGGCCGAGCTCCGTCGTTCGGTTGACACCATGATCGTGGTTCCCAACGACCGGATCCTCTCGGTAGTCGGGAAGGGCACCACCTTCAAGGATGCCCTGAAGAAGGCCGACGAAGTCCTCCTCCACGCCACCCAGGGGATCAGTGATCTCATCCGGGTGACAGGTGAGGTGAATGTGGACTTCGCCGATGTTCGGACCGTCATGTCGTGTCGTGGACCGGCGCTCATGGGCTCCGGATTCGGCGAGGGAGAGGACCGAGCCCAGGAGGCTGCTCAGGAGGCCATTTCCTCGCCCCTGCTGGACGATGTCTCCATTCAGGGAGCCCTTGGAGTCCTCATCAATATCACCGGGGGAATGGACCTTGCTATTGACGAGGTGACGCAGATCTCTTCGATTATCCAGGAGGAGGCAGGGGAAGAAGCCGAGATCATCTTCGGCGCCGTCCACGATGAAGGGCTGGAAGGGCAGATCCGGGTAACCGTGATCGCCACCGGGTTCGACTCTGGGGATGAGCGGCAGGAACGCCAGGTTATCCGGCCCGACTTCCGGCGTCCCGGGGCCTCGGCCCGGGGAAGCCAGGCCCAGAGTGCGGGCCAGTCCCAGTCCCAGCCGAATGAGCGGCCGAAGCGGGCAGCAGCCGGCGGCGATTCAGGGCAGGGTGTGGTGCCGTTCAGCCGGCCGCCGGAGCGGACGGTAGACCGGAGCCAGATCGGTGAGCTGGACATCCCCACCTTCATCCGCCGGCAGATGGACTGACGGGGTCCCGGACCCCTGCGGCACCATCGGGCCGGGAGGCACTTCATTGTGCCTTCCGGCTCGCCGTATGCGGTTCAAGATCTGAATTACGGAGATAGACGAAGCTTCATGCGCCGACTTTTCCATCACCCCGCCGGCGCCCTTCTGGGCGTCGGAGTCTTCCTTGGCCTGGGCACACTGGCCTTTCAACCCGTCTTCGGCACGAGCATCCCGGAAGCGGGAACGCTGGAACCTCTCCATGCCGCATCTGCTGAAGAGGTTCAAGTGGAGACCCTGGACAGGGGTCAGACTTTCGGAGGCATCCTCTCCCGAGCCGCTCTCTCCCCCACGGAACAGCAATCCCTGCTCCTGGCCTTCCGAGAGCAGGCCAACCCGGCCCGCATGCGGGATGGCACCGAGATCACGCTCCGCTGGATCCGAGGAGTTGAGACCGTCCGAGGGGTGGATGTGGCCATCAGCCCCGACGAGATCGTTCGGTTGGAGCGAGATGACTTCGGATGGCAGTCCTCCATCGTCGAGACGCCCGTATGGGTGGACACCGTCATGGTCGCCGGCTCCATCGAGCGGGATCTCTGGAGCGCCGTGGTCCTGAATCCGGATCTGCAGGAGATGCCCATGGGCGACCGGGCCCGGGTAATCGACCTCATGGATCGGGTGTTCCAGTGGCAACTCGACTTCTCCCGTCAGATTCGAAGTGGCGATGCCTACCGGCTGGCCTTCGAGCGAAAAGTCAGACCGGACGGCACCATGCGGTCTGGCCGGATCATCGCAGCCGAGTTGGTGAATCGGGGCGAGCCGCTCCACGCCATCTGGTTTGATCTCCACGAAGACGGTGAGGGGGGCTACTACGATCTGGAGGGCGAGTCTCTCCGTCGGGCCTTCATCCGCGCCCCCCTGGAGTACAGACGGATCTCCTCCCGCTTCAATCCCAACCGGATGCACCCCATCCACAATGAGCGGCGGGCCCATACCGGGGTGGATTACGCTGCACCCACGGGAACGCCCGTCATGGCCACCTCCGATGGGGTTGTCACTCGCCGGGAGTGGGCCGGAGGGTACGGGAATCTGGTGGAGATCCGTCACGCCAACGGGTTCATGACCCGTTATGCTCATCTGAACGGATTCTCCTCCGGCGTCCGAGCCGGGGGGCGGGTTTCCCAGGGGCAGGTCATCGGGTACGTGGGGATGACGGGAACGGCCACTGGGCCACACCTCCACTACGAAATGCACCGAGGTGGTCAGGCGGTGGATCCCCTCCATGTGGACATCCCGTCCGGAGACCCCATTCCGCCTGAGGCCAGGGATCGGTGGGAGGAGAAGATGGGCCTCCGCTTTGCCATGCTGGAGCAGCTTCCCGCTGGGCCCGACCTCCGGATGGCGGCAGAAGAGTCTGATGGCGATGCTCGACAGGCCGTCACGGACGACGACTGATCGGCGTCCCGGAGGCTCGCGGCTGCCGGAGACCTGAGGAGACGTGCCGCCGGTGACGACAGGGCTCCTTCTCTTCCTGGGGTTGGCGCTTCTGGGAGGCCTTCCCGCTCTATATCTCTACCTGAAGGGTGAGCCACCCGTGCCGGGGAGGGCCTTTTTCCTGGGGCTCCGCCTGACCACGGTCTTGATCGTGGCCATCCTCCTGGTGAACCCCTCCCTTCCCGGGACCGATGGACCGGAGCCGGAAGCCACCCGGTGGATGCTCATCGATGGGACCCGAGCCCTGGATCTTCCCGATGAAGGGGGGCAACCCGTCCAGGTAGCGGTCCTGGACCGGGCCCAGGAGGCCACGCAGGAGGGGGCCCGGCTGGCCCTCCTTGGAGCCAATGAGCCGGAAGGGGTGGACATACTGACGCTTCAGGATGCCCCTCGACGGCCCTCCATTCGGAACGTCCACCCATCCCTCCTTCGGCTGGCGGAGGCCGGCGCCGACTCCATCGTCCTGGTTTCTCCCTTCCGGATGACGTTCTCGGAGTTGACCCATGCCCTGGACGGACTCCCTGCCGGGGTGGGTCTGGAACAGGTGGGTGGCCCGGTTCGGAATGCAGGGATCCTGGAGCTGGAACTCCCCCGCCGCGTACCCGCAGGAGACCCTGTGGAGGGGAGCGTCCTCTTCTTCGGTGAGGGGGGAGAACCCAACGATTCAGTCCTGATTCGGGTGGAAGCTCGAGGCGAGGTGGTGACTGAGGAACTGCACCCCCTTCCGCCCCCGGGACAGCCGGCACGGGCGACCTTGCAGCTTCCACCGGAGGCGGACACCGGGACGGTTCGGTACAGCGCCAGGGCCGTTCTGGAAGGCGATATCTTTTCCGCCGATGATCATCGGGTCGGGTACGTGCGAGTGGGTCCGCCTGAAGGCGGGATCCTCCTGGTGTCCCTCTCTCCGGATTGGGAGCCCCGCGTCCTCCTCCCCGTCCTTGAGTCGGTTTCCGGTTTGCCGGGCGAAGGGTATCTGCAGGTGGCGGCGGATCGCTGGCTGGTCCTGGGGGAGGGAAGTGCTTCACCCGGACCGGTGGAGAGTCAGATCTTCCGGGACCGCCTCGGGCAGGCCGGTCTCCTGGTCGTCCATGGAGTGGACTCGGCGGCTCCGGAGTGGCTGGAGGCGGCCGTGCAGACCCACCCTCGGATCATACACCTTCCGGCCGGACAGGCTGGGGCGGCCCTGGCGTCTCTATCCCCGGCCGGAGCCCGACCCGGCGAGTGGAGCCCGGTTGCCGAGCTTCCTCCTTCTCCAGTGGCCCCGTACCTGGCTGAGCTCCCCCTGGCCAACCTTCCTCCGCTGACCGATCTGCGGCCGGCCGGTATGGATGGAGGAACGGCGGCGCTGGCGGTTCGGCCGCCGGGTGGGGGAGACCCGCTGGCGGCGCTGATCCTCAGAGAAGGGGAGGGGGGGCGCTCTGCCGTTGCCCTGGCTCGGGGATTCTGGCGCTGGGGGCACCGAGGGGGGCCGGCACGAGAGGCGTATCGTGCCCTCTGGGCTGGGGTGGCCAGCTGGATCCTTTCTCCCGAGGCCCCTGGACCTGAAGGGCGCATCCGCTCCACCGAGCCGGTGGTCTCCATGGAGGAGGCCTCGGAATGGGAAGCCCTGGGACAGGGCGGGCGGATTCTGGAGTTGAGCTTCTTCCCCCAGGAGACTGGAGCCCAGCCCTCTGATCCAGGCGAAGCGTCGGGTTCTCCCGTCCATACCCGTCGGGTGACGCTGGACGAGAGGGGCCGGGGGTATGTGGACCCCCTTCCATCGGGGCAGTGGGTCTGGCATGGAGAGGTGGTGGATCCTCTCGGCCCGGACGTGGAGGGAGAGACGGCCGTGGTCGACACGGGGATGCTGGAGGTGGAGCCGTGGAGCGGTGCCCTGGTTCATCCTCCCCTGGACTCACTTCCCGATCCTTCGGATTTCCGGAGAGACGGGGAGCCAATCCGGACCGCCGGTGGAGGGGGGCGACCCCTCCGGACCCATCCTCTGCCGTACCTGCTTCTGATCGTACTCCTGTCTCTTGAATGGGTGGGGCGGCGCCGAGCCGGCCTCAGGTAACGCTATGGAATCTTCCTTCCTGGTCCTGGTCGTGGTCCTGGTTCTGGGGATCGGTGTGGGTGCCGTGGGATTCCTGGAGGTGGGCGGACCCCGGGTGGCCCGGGCAGCTCGTTGGGTCTTCTACCTCTTTGTGGCTATGGTCGTGATTGGCCTCTTCCTGGGGCTTCTCACCGACGCTGCCCGGGTGAGCGCTCCACCACCGCCTGGGTGAGCTCTCTCAGGGAAGTGGCCAGGCGAAGCGCCAGTTCACGGTGAGGGCGGTTCGGTATCCGGGAGGGCTGCTCGTCCAACTGAAGTGATCGCTGAGGATCAGAATGATTTCCAGGTCCCCCTCTTCCTCCTGCAGCCATGATGGGGGGATGGTGAGGGTTTCGGGCGCCGGGGCATTGGACTCCAGGTGGAGGATCGTTCCGCCGGTGTCGGCTGTGCGGATCTCAAGCGACCATCCACTGTGGGAGGGCAGCCGGGGGTCATGGTCACAGCTCACCTGTAGGGTCAGGTCACCGCGGGTAGGGGACCGTGTCAGGAGAACGATCCCGGAGGAGTCCGAGGAAGTTGCTTCTGCCATCACGGGGCCCGCGGCGTGGCACGTTCCGAAGTCCAGGCGGGAGGGGGTTGAGGGGGTGTCCCTGACTCGTGGCGGGATCAGGGTGACAGGGCCGGAAAGCACGTCATGGCCGGGGTTGTCCGCCACGGCAAACTCCCACTCGTGGTGGTACCGATGGCGCCCGTCGCTCGCCACCTCAATCGGATCCAATGTACGTCCCAGAATCTCCAACTCTCCCGCCTCCACCGTCCGTTGGACCCCCGATCGATCTCGCCCTGGATGTAGTTGGCCTGCCAGGTGTGCATGTTTGGCCGAGTCGGATGCATCGACCGAGAGCGTAAGCGAGAGGAGGGTGGCTTCGCCGGGATAGGGAGCGGTGAAGTCCAGGTCGCAGCCGAAGAGGAGGGGGAGGAGGAGCGCCAGCCCGAGAAGGGTCCGATGGCCGTGACCGGTTCGGATGACTCCGGAGCCGTGTCTCCCGGAACCGCTGGGTACCCTGGAACGGGGGATCACCGGACCCCTCCGTCCAGGAACTTGGCCTCGATCTCCGAGAGTTGGTCTTCGTGCTCCACCCCGAAGGCCCGATTGACTCCGCCGCGGACCGCGGGAAAGACCATTCCCAGGTCCAGGTAGCGATAGAGCGTCCGGCCCCAGTCGGTCCGGTCCATGATCCGGGCCTCCACCGGGTCGCTCCAGACCAGGAAGGCGAAGTCGTGCTGGAGAACGTGGACTCTCTCATGAGAGAACACCGTGCGGAGTCGGTCCTCCGGGACGTCGCTGAGTCCGATGACGCCTCCGATGGCGACCCCGTCGGCAGGATCACCGTCGGGACCGATGAAGCGCCGGAGGGGAGAGCGGAAGACCGGTGCCCCGGCAGACAGCGAACGGGTCCAGTCCAGCTCAGTCTCGGGCTGCATGGCGAAGGTCAGGGTCCACGCCAGGTCGTGGAGGGCCACCCGGGGGGTGATCCGCATCGTCTCTGCCCGGTCCACCTGAAGGCGGATGGGCCCCAGGGGAAAGACGAGCTGCTCCAGGGCCGGCCGGCCCTCACCGGCGTTTCGGACCATGGAGGCGCCCACTCCGGAGATCTGGCGGCCAAGTAGGCCGGCTCCCCTGAAGTCCTCCACGGCCACCCGGCGGCCCAGATAGGCCGTTCCGCCACCCAGGGCACCCCGAGCGAATCCGTCCCGGAACTCTCCCCCATTCAATCGTTGCAGGACGCCCCCGGTCAGACCCCCCAGAAGGGCATTGGTACTGACGAAGGTCATGTCCCCCACCCAGCGGGGTGCACGCCACTCCTCCGACCCGTCCTGAGCCCACAGGTGCCCGGCATCAGCCAGGGTCAGGAAGGGGAGGAGGAGGAGGGCAGGGCCAAGTCCGGCCAGGGTCCGGCTCAGGTGTCTGACCATCAGGGGACAGTGACTCCTGCGTTCCAGGGGATGCCCATTCCCTACCCACGGGGGAAAGTGCGACCCCAGGTCGCATTCTGGACGGGTGGTGGGGCAGGATACGCCCCGAGTATACCCTTCCGGATCGAGGTTCGAAACCCGTGGGGACGTTGGGAATCGGGTCCGTCCCGTGTACCTTTCGGAGTCGTGGAACTCAAGCTTGAATCTGACTGACCGCTGACCGAGTGCGCATGCGACTCTTCAAGAAGAAGGATGAGAAACGAAAGGGCCTCTGGAGCAAGGTGGTGGACCTGGCCCTCACCGATGTCCGGGTCCTGGCTGGAGGAATGGACCATGAATCCCTGGAGGATCTGGAGGAGCGCCTCCTGGCCGCGGACTTCGGTGTGAAGGCCACCCTTCGCCTTGTGGACCATGTAGAGGAAATGGCCCGCCGAGGGAAGGTCCGGGGTGGTGGACAGCTCCGAGAGGCACTCCGGGACGAGGTGGCTCGGATCCTGGAGGAGGGGGCGACGACCGAACTTGGGGAGAATCCAGAGGAGGGTCCCACCGTCTACCTCATCGTGGGTGTGAACGGGGTAGGGAAGACCACCTCCATTGCGAAGCTGGCCCACCACCTGATCCAGAGTGGCCGCTCCGTACTGGTGGCTGCCGGGGACACCTATCGGGCCGGGGCCGTGAGCCAGCTCGAAACCTGGGCCGGCCGGGTCGGGGCCGACTTCATCCGGGGCCAGGAAGGGGGCGATCCGGCAGCTGTGGCGTTTGACGCCATCCAGGCCGGGGTCAACCGGGGTGTGGACGTGGTCCTGGTGGATACCGCCGGTCGCCTGCACACCAATCGTGGGCTCATGGAGGAGCTCCGGAAGGTGGATCGGGTCATTCGCAGAAAGCTGGAGGGAGCGCCCCATGAGACCCTCATCGTCCTGGATGCCACGGTAGGTCAGAACGCCGTAGCTCAGGTCCGGGCATTCAGCGAGGCTACCCAGCCCACCGGGATCATCCTGGCGAAGATGGACTCGACGGCCCGGGGGGGCATCGTGGTGGCTCTCCAGGAGGAATTCGAGCTTCCGGTGAAATTGGTGGGGGTGGGGGAGAAGGTTGAAGACCTGGACGCCTTCGATCCCCAGGCCTTCCTGGACGGCGTCTTCCAGGCGGACTGAGACCATCGTGGGCTACGGCCACCTGGATCGTCCCGCCCAGTTTCTCAAGGGTGTGGGACCCAAGCGGGCCGACGCCCTGAAGAAGCTGGCGGTAGGGACGGCTCGGGACCTGCTCTACCTGACTCCTCGCCGATACGACGACGCCTCCACCGTCCGTCCCATCGACACGTTGCATGTGGGACTGGATGCCACGGCCCGGGGGCGAGTCCGTTCGTCGGGGGTGATCCCTACACGCTCCGGCCTTCGCATCTTCCAGGTGGTCCTTCAGGACGATTCGGGGATGATCACCTGTGCCTGGCCTGGCCAGCCCTGGTTGGATCGCAAGATCCGGGAGGGGGATCAGCTCCTGGTCACGGGGCCGGTGAAGTTCTTCCACGGCCGGCAGCTCCATCCCCGGGAGTTCACCCTCCTGGCCCGAGCTGGGAAGGAGGGCGACGGAGAAGGATCCGGAGAGGAGGGGCAGGTCTTCGTCTCGTATCCGGGAACGGATGACCTCCCCCAGTGGGTCCTCCGTCGGATCTACGAGTTGAATCTGGACTGGCTCCTGGACCATGCCCACGAGGAGGAGTACCTCCCCGACGACCTCCGGGAGGACTTGGGTCTTCCCGCTCTCCGCGACGCCTTCACGAAGCTCCATCGACCCTCCCGGACGGAGGAGGCCGAAGAGGGACGCCGGAGGCTTGCCTTCGACGAACTCTTCTTCCTCCAGTTGGTCCAGGCGCTGGCCCGGCACCAGGAGACGGAAGTAGAGCCCGGAATCGTCCACACCCGGACGAACCGCCTGATCCGCCCTCTCCACCAGAGTCTGCCTTTTCAGCTCACCGGCGCCCAGGCACGGGTCCTCCGCGAGATCTACCAGGACATGACTTCCCGGAGGCGGATGAACCGGTTCCTCCAAGGGGATGTAGGCGCAGGAAAAACGCTGGTCGCGCTCTTCGCCATGCTCCTGGCACTGGAGGGAGGGCACCAGGCCATCCTCATGGCTCCCACCGAGCTCCTGGCAGAACAGCATGCGTTGAAGCTGGGCACTCTCCTGGAGCCCCTGGGGCTGTCGGTATCCCTTCTGACTGGCTCGGTGAAGGGCCAGGCCCGGGAGGACATCCTGGCTGGACTTGCCGACGGGAAGATTTCCCTTGTGGTGGGCACCCACGCGCTGATCCAGGAAGGTGTCCGTTTCCACCAGCCCGGGTTGGTGGTTGTGGACGAGCAGCACCGCTTCGGGGTTCGGCAACGGATGGCGTTGGTGGAGGGACGAGAGGAGGGGTTCCGGCCTGATGTCCTGGTCATGTCCGCCACACCCATTCCTCGATCTCTGGCCCTGACCCTCTATGGAGACCTGGATCTCTCAATCCTGGATGAGCTGCCTCCCGGCCGGACACCGGTAAAGACCCTCCTCCGCTCGTCCAGCCGTCGGGATGAGGTCTACGCCGGCGTTCGCAAGGAATTGGATACGGGGCGCCAGGCGTATCTCGTCTACCCCTTGGTGGAAGAGACAGAGAGCTCGGACCTGAGAGGGCGGCCACCCAGGAGCATGAGCGGCTCTCGGACGAGGTCTTCACGGATCGCCAGGTGGGATTGCTGCATGGGAAGCTTCCTCCCGAGGAGAAGGACCGGGTCATGCGGGCCTTCCGGGACGGAGAGCTGGACGTGCTGGTGGCCACCACGGTCATCGAGGTGGGGATCGACGTGCCCAACGCCACCGTCATGGTGATCGAGCATGCCGAGCGCTTCGGGCTCTCCCAGCTCCACCAGCTCCGGGGGCGAGTGGGCCGTGGGGGTGGCCAATCCTGGTGCGTCCTCATCTCGGACCCGGGGGAGATGGCGGCGGAACGACTGAAGGTGTTCACCCGGACCACCGATGGATTCGAGATCGCCCGAGCCGATCTGGAGATCCGGGGCCAGGGAGATCTTTTCGGTTCACAACAGCATGGTCGGGACCCCCTCCTCCGCTTCGCCGACCTGGCCACTGACGAGGCCCTCCTCATGGAAGCCCGAAGGTTGGCCCGGCGGATGGTGGACGTCGATCCTCAACTGGAGGATCCAGCCCACGCCCGGGTCCGGGATCTTCTGGAGCACCGCCACGCCGAGCGGCTGAAGATGTGGAAGGTAGGGTAGGCGGGACCGGAGCCCACAGGTTACGTGCCTGCGGCCGGGTCTGGCTCAGTCCAGGCCCATTTCCGTCCTTCCACCGGGCCCATCTCGCTGGAGGGTTCGGGCCAGATGGAGCCATCCCATTCCCCCCACCACAATCATCACGGTAGCCAGGAGGAGTCCCGTGCCCTCCAGCCCGGTAGGAACCTCATCCGGGGCCGGAAGGCGGTCTGGCAGCCGTGAGAGTCCCGTCATGAGTCCGTTCCAGACCCCGTGTAGAAGGACGCCCGCCCAGATGGAGCGGGAGAGGATGACCGCCGTACCACAGAGGACCCCCATGAAGAACGGGACGATGAGGAGAAGGGGATGGGGTCCCCCGATGTGAACCAGGGCGAAGAGGGCCGCGGCGGCGATGACGGCCACCGCCGGCTGATCCCACTCCTCCTCCATGACCCCCTGCAGACGGCCCCGGAAGGCAAACTCTTCGATGATGGGGATCACCACGGCGGCGGCGAAGGTGAAGGTGAGCCATCCACTCAGGCTCTCGCTGTAGGTCAGGACGTCCTGGAAGAAGGGGGAGTCCTGGATGTCCAGAGGGCCTGTGGCCCGCTCCACGAACTGAGCAATGCCCAGCATGAGGAGGACCGTGGAGAGGGTGATCCCAGCCAGCCAACCGGGGGAGGCTCGGGGGGCCCGAAGGCGGATCCGCCGCGCAAGCTCCCGAGAGGTGCCGTCCGGCCCACTTCGGGCATGCCACCAGAGGAAAAGGGCGCCCACCGCCCCTGCCCAGAGGGCGCCAGGGGCCGGCGGCATGAAGAAGAAGAGGAACACGGCCAGGTTGAAGACGAGGACGAGGAGGACCGCACCGATGGCTGTTCCGGCCACCCTGATCCACGAGGGGAGGCGGCGGATGGTCGATTCCGTCGGTGGCGCGGGATCGACCTGGCCGCCGAGCTCGAGCCCCTGTCGGCGCTTTTCAGGGGGATCGGTGGACTGGTCATCCATTGCGGAGGTCTCCCCTGCCGATGAACGGGCTCATGGTGGGGCGCTGGCTCCGGGGGAAAGGGGGAGAGGCGAACTCCGGTCCCAACAACTCTGTGCGTCCAGGCGACGACGGTCAAACCCTCCCGGCCCGGTGATTGCCTTGGAGGGTGCCCGGATACTCACACTGGGGCGGCTGAGTCCGGTGATTGACGTAAGGCGCCGAGGAAGCCAGTCTCAGGACGGTCCTGGTCGGTACCGGGACCCGAGGTGACGTTCCCACCCGACCCAGATGTCCGACTGAATAGGAGTCCGAGTCCATGCCCCTTCGTCGTCTGACCCCCCTCGCACTGACGCTGCTGGGAGCCCTTCTGGTCATCCCGTCTCTCCTTTCCGCTACTCTTTCCAGCTCAACCGCCGGCGTTGCTCTCAACCTGAACGCGGTCGAGGTGCCGGACCGGAGGTCGTCCCAGGCCGACTGGACCCTGGCAGAGACATCAGCGGTGGCGGGAGAGCCTGAGGCTCCCCAGGTCAGTGACCTCGCCGACGTGGTAGATCGTTTCTCTCAGGACCGAGCCGTCCTTCATCGGTTCTACGATATCGAGTCACCACGTCGTAGAGCTCGGATGGCCGAGTTCTACCGGGAATGGCAGGACCGACTGGAGGCCAAGGATTACGAGGCTTTGAACCTGGAGGGGAAGATCGACTGGACCCTCCTTTCCAATCGCCTTCGCTACGAGCTGGAGCGGTTGGGGGTGGACGCCGAGTTGGCAGCGGAGCGGGAGCGCTTCCTTCCCTTCGACCAGGCGCTGGTGGACCTCCATGAGTCACGACGAGCCCTGGAAGCGGTGAGCCCCCGAGAGGATGCCGGCGTTCTGCATCAGGTTACCCAGGAGATCGAAGCAGCCCGGGAGCAGGTCGGCGAGGTTCTGGCCGGGGACCGGATTCTGGATGGGGTGGAGGTGACCCCGGTGGTGGCGCTCCGCGCCGTCAATCGGGCCGAGGCGCTTCGGGAGATCATCGACGAGTGGTTCCACCACTTCCAGGGGTACGATCCCCAGTTCACGTGGTGGGTGACGGCCCCCTACGAGGCCTTCGACGAGGCCATGGCTGAATACATCGAGTTCCTCCGCCAGGAAGGGGTGGGAATCCGTCCCGACGAGGAAGAACCCATCATCGGGGACCCGTTGGGCCGAGAAGCCCTGGTCCTGGACCTCCAGAACGAACTGATCGCTTACTCCCCTGAGGAGCTTCTGGAGATTGCCTGGGCCGAGTTGGAGTGGGGCGAAGCCCGGATGAGGGAGGCCGCCCAGGAGCTGGGCTTCGGCGATGACATCCACGCGGCGCTGGAGCACGTGAAGGGGCTCCACGTGGAGCCGGGGGAGCAGATCCACCTGGTGACCGAATTTGCCCGGGAGGCGGAGGACTTCCTGGAGGAGCGGGGCCTCATGACCATTCCTCCGCTGGCGAAGGAGATCTGGCGGATGAACATGCTCTCTCCGGAGATGCAGCGATTCGCCCCCTTCTTCCTGGGTGGTGAGGTGGTGCGAGTCGCCTTCCCCACCGACGGCATGACCCACCCGGAGAAGGAGATGAGCCTGAGAGCCAACAACGAGCACTTCTCCCGGGCGGTGGTCCACCATGAGCTCATCCCGGGCCATCACCTACAGGGCTTCATGACCTCGCGCTACGCCACCCACCGGAGCGCCTTCTCCACCCCCTTCTGGGGCGAGGGCTGGGCCCTCTACTGGGAACTCCTGCTCTGGGATCTGGACTTTCCCCGGGGACCGGAGGACAAGATGGGGATGCTGTTCTGGCGCAACCATCGGGCGGCTCGGATCATCTTCTCCCTCTCCTTCCACATGGAGGAGATGACACCTGAGGAGGCCATCGAGCTCCTGGTGGACCGGGTGGGCCATGAGCAGGCGGCGGCAGAGGCCGAGGTTCGTCGCTCCTTCGTAGGGAACTACTCACCCCTGTACCAGGCCGGCTACCTCCTGGGAGGCCTTCAGATTCGTCAGCTTCACCGGGACGTGGTGGAGTCGGGGCAGATGACGGACCGGGAGTTCCACGACCACATCCTCCGGAGTGGTCGGATGCCTATCGAGATGGTCCGGGCCTCGGTGACGGGCGAAGCGCCGGCCCGGGACTTCGAGCCCCAGTGGCGTTTCCATCCCGAGGTGCCCTGAATTTTCTGCGGATTGGGGCGTCGAGGAGAATTGAGCAGGGTGGGCAGGAGCTTCAGGAGAGTATCCAGGAGCCCTGCCCACTGCCCCTACCCCTCTTGAATGAACCCGTTGATCCATGACCCGAACCCAGTCAGGGGTCTATACCGGTGTCCTGTTTCTGACCTTTCTCGCGCTCTACGTTCTTCCCCAGCCTGCTGAACTGGGGAGTGGGTTCGCCGGCATACTCTTCCTCCTGGCTCTGCTGGTCGGGGGGCTGACCTTCCTCACGATCCCAGCCACTGGAGTGGACGCCGGAGAGGCTCAGTCCAGGCTCCGGTGGGATCTGGTCATCGTGGGTGGGATCGGCGTGTTTCTCAGCAGCATCTACTGGTGGCGAGCCTCCATGGGCACCGGTTCCATGGAGTCCCACCTGTCCTTTGTGATCGGCCGCGGCCTCTTCTTCTGGCTTCCGGCCGTTGCTCCGGCCGCACTCTACCGCGCCCCTGGCGAAGGATGGCTCCCAATCGGCAGGGGCCGCTTCGCCCTTCGCCTGGCAGTGGGGGCCGCCGCCGGGGGGGTGGGGGCGGCACTCCAGTACATTGCGGCGCTCCAGCATATGCTCGAACTCTGAGAACCCCAGCCATCCAGAGTGAACGGTGGTCCATCACACGGACGGATCCAGGAAATATGTGCGCCTGAGGCCTTATTTCATGCGGAAGAGGACGGCGGCCTCTTCATCGAACGCCGACGGCGGTACCCGGGAAGTCAGGAACCCTGCCAGGACGTGGAGATTCTCCCGGAGAAGACTGACCTGCAGACGGGCTCCCCCGGCCTCTCCTCCGGGGTCCTCGAGAAGGAGTTCCACCACTCGGGTCCGGGGACGGTAGCCCACGGCCTGGATGGCGGACCAGGGGATCTCCTGAGGTTCCCCCCAGAGGGGTCGGATGTCCATGCCGCGGGCGGTGACACGAATCCGAAAACGGGCCTCCCGGAAGAGCCACCAGGCAATGGGTGCCCCCATGAGAGCGGCGACAGCCAGGATCCCGCCTCCCCGCTCTTCGTCGAAGAAGAGCCCGTGGATGGCCATGGCCGGGAGCATGAAGCCGAAGAGGAAGATGAAGCCCCAGGTCTGAAACCGGTGGTTCACTTCGGCCGGTGCTGGAGGCTCACTCCGGGATCGGGGCTGGGCATTCTTGCTCATGGCAGCCAACGGGTGCAGTGAGTAGCGGGCTTCCGGGGACGGGCTGGAGGAAGCTCATCCGGCACGCCCAGGTGGACCAGGGCCACCACCCGGTGGTCTTCCTCCACCTGCAGGAGCCGGCGGACCGGTTCCTCATCCAGGATGGCGCCAGTCTTCACATGGGTGCCCAATCCTCGGGCCGTGGCTCCGATAAGGACGTTCTGCATTCCCATGTAGACGGTGGCAAAATCCTCTTCCCTGACCGTCGGGTCATCGTCCAGACGCTGCAGGAAGGCGATCATGGTAGGCAGCCCCTCCATGCTGGCGATGGTCCGGTCCCGCACCCGGGTCCCGACCTTTGGATCGTCCAGTCGTCGAGCCCGGCTCTCCCCTTTGATGGCGCCGTAGGCTCGCCGGGTCTCAGGACCCATGACGATGAAGGCCCAGGGTTCGGTCATCCGATGGTTGGGGGCCAGTACGGCCAACTCCAACAACTCCTGGATGGTCTCCGTATCCAAAGGGTCGCCGGTGAATTTCTTCACCGATCGGCGTTCCCGGATGGATGTCGATGTCCCCTGCCAGTGGTCCATCTTCAAGTTCCTTCGTTGGGTGTGCTATTGAATCTGCTGATTGACCGGCCTTCGGCTTCCGGCCTACCTTCCGAGCCGTCGGTGGGACCGTGCCGTCGAAGGCGACCCACGATCCAAACCAAGTGACTCAGGGGAAGAACTGGATGATTCAGGATCGATACACTGAAGTAAAGGACCTGCCGGGCCATGAGGGGGAGCAGGTCACCATCGCCGGCTGGGTGGAAACGGTCCGAGTCCACGGGAAGGTGGCCTTCATCGTGGTGCGGGACGGCACCGGGCTGGTCCAGTGCGTACTGGTAAAGAAGGAGCTCTCGCCGGCGGTGTGGGAAGGGGGGACCGAGGATCTGAGCCAGGAATCCACCGTCCAGATCACCGGTCAGGTGAAGTTGGATGATCGAGCGCCCGGCGGAGCCGAGCTGAAGGTGGAGGGGCTGGAGGTCCTGGACCGGGCTGGGGAGTATCCCATCCAACCCAAGGAGCACGGCGTCGAGTTCCTGATGGATCATCGACACCTCTGGCTACGCTCATCCCAGCAGCGGGCCGGTCTCCGGGTTCGGGCCGAGGTGACCCAAGCCATCCACGACTTCTACTATGAGCGGGGCTTCACCCGGATCGACACCCCGATTCTGACCGGGGCCATCGGTGAGTCGGCCGGCACCCTCTTCAGCACCGAATACTTCGGGGAGACGGCCTACCTGGCCCAGACCGGCCAGCTATACGTGGAGGCAGCGTGTCCGGCCTTCCGGAAGGTCTACTGCTTCGGTCCCACCTTCCGGGCCGAGAAGTCCAAGACTCGGCGTCACCTGACCGAGTTCTGGATGGTGGAGCCGGAGGTGGCCTTTGCCGATTCAGAGGACAACATGCGCCTCCAGGAGGAGTTCGTCACCTACCTGGTGGAGCGAGCTCTGGATCGGTGCAGTGAGGAGTTGGAGGTGCTGGAGCGGGATACGTCGGGGTTGGAGAAGGTCCGCCCACCCTTTCCCCGCATGTCCTACACCGAGGCGGTGGAGTTCCTCCAGTCCAGGGGCAGCGATATCGAGTGGGGCCGGGACCTGGGGGGGGCGGATGAGACCATCCTGGCCGCCGAGAGCGAACTGCCGACCTTCATCTATAACTACCCCACGGAGGCCAAGGCCTTCTACATGAAGGAAAACCCGGACGATCCCCGGACCGTCCTCTGCAACGACCTCCTGGCGCCGGAGGGATACGGTGAGATCATCGGGGGGAGTCAGCGGGAAGACGACCTGGATCGCCTCCTGACTCGGATCCGGGAGGAGGATCTTCCGGAGGAGGCCTACGAATGGTACCTGGATCTTCGACGTTACGGTTCCTTCGTCCACTCGGGATTCGGGTTGGGAGTGGAGCGGACAGTGGCCTGGATCACGGGTCGACCCCACGTTCGGGAGATGATCCCCTTCCCCCGTCTCATGAACCGCCTGACCCCCTGACCCAGGAGCCTGCGTCGTCATGCACCGCATCGTCGTGGATCTGAACGACCGACGTCCCATCTGGGCCATTCCGGATTGGGCGGTCCGAGAGTTGGAGGAAGCTCTTCCACAGGGGTGGACCCTGATTCAGACGAAGGCGCTGGCCGATGGTTCGGGGGATGGACGTCGGAGTCCTGTGCCCGAAGTCCTGGAGGCTGTGGCGGGTGCCCAGATCTATGTGGGCTTCGGAGTTCCCCCCGAGATCCTGGAGGCCGGTGCCGACACCCTGGAATGGGTCCATACCGGGACGGCAGGGGTGGGCAGCTCCCTCCATGACGCCATGCGTGCCAGCAACGTCCTCTTCACCAACTCGGCGGGAATCCATGGGCCTCCCATGGCCGAGACGGTCCTGGGGATGCTCCTGCACTTCTACAGGGGGCTGGATTTTGCCGTGGCGGGGCAGGCCGAGGCTCACTGGAACACCGGGCCCTACCTGTCGGCAGACACGCCTGTGGGCGAGTTGTCCTCTGCCACGGTGGGGATCCTTGGGTACGGTGGGGTCGGGCGAGAGATCGGGAAGCGTCTCCGGGCCCTGGGAAGTCGGGTCCTTGGGCTGAAACGGCGTCCCCCTGAAGGAGCCGGTGGGGAGGGAGGCACTCCGGTGGATGACTACGGCGTCCACCTCCTCCACGGGGAGGAAGGGCTCCAGAAGCTCCTGGCGGCGAGTGACGCCCTCGTCATCTCGGTTCCCGACACCCCGGCCACTCGGGGCCTCATGGACCGGTCCCGGATCCGATCCCTCCGCCCAGGCACCATCCTGGTGAATGTGGCTCGGGGAAACGTGGTCGACGAGGATGCCCTGGCCCAGGCCCTGGCCGACGGACACCTGCGAGGAGCCGGCCTGGACGTGTTCCAGCGGGAGCCGCTCCCGGAGGATTCTCCCCTCTGGCGGCTTTCAAACGTCCTCATCACCCCCCACGTCTCAGGGGTGAGCCGAGGCTTCTGGCGGCGGGAATTGGACCTGGTTCTGGAGAACTTCAGACGGTACCGGGAAGGCCGATCCCTGCTGAACGAGGTGGACCTGGAGGCCGGATACTGAGGTTCCGAAACCCCTGGACTTCTTGAACGGCCTCCTCAAGCCTCTTCTGAAGCCTTCACCTCGTCCCAGAGCCGGTCCAACTCCTCCAAGCTGGCACCGGGAAGCTGGATGCCCCGATCCCGTGCGAGGGCCTCCAGGGCCTGAAAGCGTCGCTGGAACTTGGCATTGGCCCCCTGGAGAGCCGGGATCGGGTGGGCTCCCACCAGACGAGCCAGGTTCACCACGGAGAAGAGGAGGTCTCCGACCTCCTCCCGGACCCGGGCTTCCTCTCCCACGGAGAGGGCCTCCTCCACCTCGTCAAGCTCTTCCCGCAGCTTCTCCAGGGCTCCAGCAGGAGCATCCCAATCGAACCCCACCCCTGCCACCTTCTCCTGCATCCGGTGGGAACGGTGGAGGGGATCCAGTCGTTCAGGGAGACCGGCCAGGACTCCTCCGCCCTCTCCTGCCTCCCCTCCTCCGGCTGGACCCTGGGCCGCCTTCTCCCTGGCTTTGATAGCCTCCCAGGACTCCTTCTCCCCCAGGCCGAAGAGGTGGGGGTGGCGGCGGATCATCTTCTCTTCCAGTTGTCGGACCACCGCTTCTCGATGGAAGTCCCCCTCCTCCTCAGCCACTACGACCTGGAATGCCAGGTTCAGAAGGAGGTCGCCCAGTTCGCCCTGGAGGGCGTTTGTGTCTCGGGCCTGGATGGCTTCCACCGTCTCATACGTCTCTTCCAGGAGATGAGGGACCAGGCTCTGGGCCGTCTGCTTCCGGTCCCAGGGACAGTGCTCACGCAGGTACTCGACCAGAGCCAGGGCTCGGTCCAGGACGCCTTCCACAGGGGGGAAGGGACCGGCATCGGCAATCTCGGCAGGGGAGGGGGGCACCAGAGCCTCCAGGCGGAGGAAAGGAAAGAGGAGGGAGAACACCTTGCTCCAAGCGTATTTTCTCGCATCTTTCAGCGACCATGTCAACGGAACCCCGCAGCCGGGCCTGGATCGAAGTCGACGGGACCGCCCTCCGCCGGAACCTGGAGACGATCCGGAGGATGGCCGGTCCCCGTGCACCCGTTGTACCCATGGTGAAGGCGGATGCCTACGGTCTGGGTATGGGAGATGCGGTTCGGATCCTGGAACCTTCAGACCCCTGGGGGTGGGGTGTGGCCACGGTGGAGGAAGGGGTGGAGCTCCGAATCCAGGAGCTGGACCGTCCCATCCTGGTCTTCGCTCCCACCCCGCCGGGAGCGGTGGGGCAAGCCCTGGATGCACGTCTGACCCTCTGTGTCTCAGACGTTCACCTCCTGGAGCGAATCGTGGAGGAGGCAAAGGCACGGAAGGCCTTGGCCACCGTCCATCTGGAGGTCGACACCGGGATGGGCCGGGCCGGCTTCTACTGGGCCCGGGTGGAGGAGTGGCTTCCTGCCGTTACGGACGTGCTGGAACGGAGTGGGGGACGGGTCCAGTGGGAAGGCACGTTTACCCACTTCCACTCGGCAGACCAGGCTGATCCCTCCTCAGTGGAGACCCAGGCGGGGCGGTTCGCCCAGACCGTGGCCCGGATGCCGGACCAGGGAGGGGCCATGACCCATCTCTGCAACTCGGCAGCGGTGCTCCGGAAGCCGGAACTGGCTCGGCAGGGAGCCCGACCAGGAATCTTCCTCTACGGGGGGTCGGCAGGCCAGGGATTGGCGGATCCGGCAGAGGTTGTGGCGGTTAGGGCTCGGATCGCCCTCATTCGGGAGGTTCCGCCCGGGACGACGGTGGGATACGGGGCTACCTACCGCTCTCGGCGCCGGGAACGGTGGGCTACCCTGGGGATCGGTTATGGGGACGGGCTCCGGCGAGCCCTCTCCAATCGGGCCCATGTCCTGGCCGGCAATCGGCGGGTTCCCATCGTGGGACGGATCTCCATGGACATGACCGTGGTAGACATCACCGACCTGCCCCAACTCATCCCCGGCGATGTGGTGACCGTTCTCGGCACCCAGGGGACCGAGCGGATTACTCTGGAGGAGATGGCGTCCCTGGCCGACACCAACAATTACGAGATTCTCACTGGCTTCACACGCCGACTCCCCCGGATCTGGGATGAAGATCCAGGAAACCGGCACGGCGGCCAGCGGGACGCTCCTGGATGGAGGACCCGGAATGTCGGATGAACTTCTTCGGCAGGCGGAGGAGGTCCGGGTTCGGGCCTACGCTCCCTACTCGGGATTCCCGGTGGGTGCCGCCCTTCAGGGAGAAGATGGACGGGTGTTCCTGGGTGCGAATGTGGAGAATGCGTCCCTGGGGCTCACGGTCTGTGCCGAAAGGGTGGCGGTGGCTGCGGCCGTGGCTGCCGGGTGCCGGCAGTTCCGGCGGATCGCCATCAGCACCTTGGCGGAGAGGGCGACACCGCCGTGTGGAGCATGCAGACAGGTCCTGGCTGAATTCGCAGACGAGTTGGAGATCCACTCCATGGCTTCAGGACACCGAATGATGTGGCTACTCGATGAGCTTCTGCCCGCTCGTTTCCTCCGCCCCGATGAGCGAGGTGGTGGAGATGGGGAGGGGCAGTCCCATGACGCAAAGGATTGAGGCGTGATACGGAGATCACTGGTTGCAGCCGGCCTTGTCGGCATACTGACGAGCGCGGCTTGCACCGATCAGGTGCCTACCTACGAAGACCCCTCGGCGGTGCCCGTCGATGCGGAAACGGTGGAACTTCTACTCCCCTTCCACGAGTTTGCTGACAATTTTCAGGTCTTTGGTGGATTCGGCTCGGTAGCCAACGCTTCGACCCGCCATGTGGCGCTGGAGTACGAGGGGGATTTCCAGGCCCGGACCCTGTTTCGTTTCTTGCCCCTCCCAGGGTCCATCCAGGTGACCCCTCCAGGAGAAGAGGAGGCAGTCGCTGACTCGGCCTACATTCCCGTAGGAGGACGCCTGGTGGTCCGGATGGACACGGTCCGCTTCCGTCCCGGTGGCCCAGTCGAACTGGAGGCAGCCGCAGTTCAGACCTTCTGGGACGAGTTGACGGTGAGCTGGACAGCTGCGGTGGACACCCTGGGTGAGCGAAGGGAATGGGATGAGCCGGGTGGGGGTCCGGCCCGCACCCTGGGTTCTGGCATCTGGGACCCGGAGGTCGGGGACTCCATCGTCTTCCAGGTGGATAGCCTTACCGCCACCGAATGGCGGGACAGTGCTGCCGACGCTCCACGAACGGCTCGGATCTCATCCCTCACTCCGGGACTCCTCCTGGATGTGGCNTCCGTCGAATTCCAGGCTGAGCTTCGTCCATCCGTTGCTCCGGACACCTTGGTGACCGTGAACTCCGAGAGCATGGGGTCCTCATACATCTACACCCCGGAACCGGAGCTTTCTCCCGACGAGATCACTGTGGCCGGGGCACCGGCCCGAAGAACCTACTTCCGCTTCGATCTCCCTCAGGTTCTGGAAGAAGGGTCCAGCGCTTGCACCGGAGTGGCTGCCTGCCCTCTGGAGTTGACACCGGAGCAACTGGTCTACGCTGGTGTGGTGCTCCAGTCCCGACCGGCGGATCCTCCGGCCTTCCAGCCTCTGGATACCCTGCGGCTGGACGCCCGCCTGGTCCTGGCACCGGACCGGGTTCCCCGGTCTCCCCTGGGCGGGCCCGTCCTTCCCGATGTACGGTCTGTGCCCCCTGGAGCCTTCGAGGTGGGAGGAGACCGGCGAGTGGAGCTGCCTGTGACCGCGTATCTGGCTGACCTCCTGCGGGATCCGGAGGAGGAGGAAGAGCCTCTGACGGCTACTATCGCTCTCCTGTCGGCACAGGAGGCCCAGGGGTTCGGGTTCGCCCGGTTCGCAGGGCCGGGTCAGGAGGGAGCGCCCTTCCTTCGTCTGATTCTGACCCTCTCCGAAGGAGTGGAGCTCCCATGACGGCCTCGGTACGCCAAGCAACCTGGATCCTACCCCTCTCCATTCTTCTCCTGTCGCTACCCGTAGCTGGCGGCGCTCAGTCCACCTTCAACGCCGGAGGGTTGGGGCTGGTCCAGGATCCTTTGGACGCCCGGACCCGATCACTGGGTGGGGTGGGGACGGGGTTGCCGGGGTGGCAGATGCTCTTGACCGATCCAGCAGCGGCCGCGGGGCTCGATCTCCCTTCCATCGCGGGCACCTTCCAACCCTCCACCAGTCAGGTGGAGGGGAACCCGGAGGCAGGCGGAACCCGATTCCCCGCTGTGGGTGTCTCATACCCCTTTGGCCGACATGTTTTCACGGCCCAGTTCGGAAGCTTTCTGGACCAGGAATGGGAGGTGACGGCTCCCCGGGAGGTGGAGCTGGTGGATGGCCCGGTCACTGGATTGGACCGTTTCGAGTCCCGGGGCGGGGTGGGACAGGCGCGAGTGGGCTGGGCGACACGGATCGGGGAGCAGTTGGCGGTGGGACTCAACGTCGGGTCTCTGACCGGGACGGTTGAACGAAGCTTCACCCGGGAGCTGCCGGAGGAGGAGGTGGGGCCGGAAGTGGAGGACTACCGGGTCCAGGGGCGTTGGCGGGCCGGTGGAGCTATCATGGCGGCCGGGGTGGAATGGGATCCTTCGGACCTCTTCCGGGTCGGCGTGGCCGCTGAATGGGTGGGTGATCTGACGCTGTCACCCACGGGAGGGACGGCGATGGAGGAGAAGAGTTACACAATGCCACTGACCCTCCGGGGTGGGGGAAGCTTCACGCTGGCCCCAGACCTTCTCCTGGTTCTGGGGGTGTCCCGAGCCGACTGGTCTGGAGTGGACGCTGACCTGGGGGGTGACATGGCCCGGGATGTGGCATGGAGCTACGGTGGCGGACTGGAATGGGGGCGTGCAACGATCCTGGGACGGGACATGCCCTTTCGGGTGGGTTACCGGGTCCAGGAACTTCCCTTCCATGTCCAGGGGGAGCCGGCAGAGGAGCGGGCTTTCTCCGGTGGGCTCGGAGTGAATCTGGCGGATACAGAGACCATGCCCGTCGCTCGGCTCGAGTTCGGGGTTGAGCGGGGAAGTCGGGAGGCCGGCACCTTTTCCGAGGACTTCTGGCGGACGACGCTGTCCCTCAGGCTGGCTGGAGGCTGAGGTGGCCCCTGGTCTTCGGGTGAAGTTCCATACCTTCGGGTGCAAGGCAAATCAGTATGATACAGAACGCATGCGCCAGGAGCTGGAAGCCCGGGGGGCCACCACGGTGGAGGAGTGGGAAGAGGCTCGGGTCTGTGTGGTCAATACCTGCACCGTCACCAACCAGGCCGATGCACAGGCCCGCCGGTTTATTCGGAAGATCCGTCGCGAACAGCCTGAGGTTCATATCGTCGTGGCGGGCTGCTCCGCTGCCCTGAAGGCCGACGAATACGCCGCCATGGAGGGGACGGCGGGGGTTGTGCCAGGCCACGATCCTGTGGAGGTGGCTCAAGCGGCTCTGTCTCCGAGCTCCAACGCCCTCGTCCAGCTGGGAAGCCGCCGACGATCCCTGGACGAGATGGATCGGGAGGCGGTGGGAGCCGAGATCCTCATGCGGCGAGACGGGGCCACCCGGGGCTGGCTGAAGATCCAGGACGGCTGCGATCGCAAGTGCGCCTTCTGTGCTACTCGCCTGGCTCGGGGCAAGAGCCGCTCCCGCTCCCCCCAGGAAATCGTCCAGGAAGCTCGGCTTCTGGCCAGGACTCATCCTGAACTGGTGCTGACGGGGATCCACATCGGCCACTACGGGCGGGACCTGGAGTCGAACGGGAAAGGTCGATGGACTCTCTCCCGACTCCTGGCCCTTCTCCTGGAAGAGGTCCCGGGTGTCCGCTTCCGACTGGGAAGTGTGGAGGCCACCGAGGTAGACGATCTCCTCCTGAACCTCCTGGCCACCGGGGGCTCTGCCGTCGCCCCCCATCTCCACATGCCCCTCCAGAGTGGGGCCGATCCGGTCCTCCGTCGGATGCGGCGCTGGCATACCCGGGAGATGTACCGAGAGCGAGCTCTGGAAATCGTGGACCGGCTCCCGATACTGGGGCTCGGGGCCGACATCATCACGGGGTTTCCGGGGGAGACGGAGGAGGACCACGCCCAGACCGTGGCCCTCGTGGAGGAGCTGCCCTACACCTACCTCCACGTGTTTCCGTTCTCGCCCCGGGAGGGGACGGTGGCGGCCCAGCTCGTGGAAGAGATGCCCGTTCCGCAACGGGTAGCAGGGGAGCGGAGTCGGGACCTCCGAGAGAGGGTGCAGGTGAAGGAGGAGGCCTACCGCCGTAATCGGGATGGCCAACGGGCCCAGGTGGTGCTGGAAGGCCAGGGGATCACGGGCCTGACGGGAGACTACCTACGGGTTCCGGTCCAGCAGCCTGCTCCCCAGGAGCAGCGGCGACTCCACCAGGGGACGCTCCGATGGGCGCAGGGAGAATTGACCGTATCGTTGGACAGGAAACAAGTGCGCTGAATCGGGTGCTAAACTCCTATACAGGGCAAGGTTCTTCGGTTACGTTGGACCCGATTCCATCGTTCCCATCGTCCGGTCGCAATGTCCCGTCGGGAAATTGTGGGGGCCGGGCCCAACCGTTCTCTTTCAGTTCTCAGGAGAGCCCAGCTGCCAGCAGGTGACGCAGGCCATGACCCAGCGCAACCAACCCAGAAAGAAGCGGGCGTACGTGGAAACGTACGGCTGCCAGATGAATATCTCCGACGGCGAGCTCATGGAGGGAATCCTGAGTGCCGACGGATATGACCTGGTGGACTCTCCTGAGGAAGCGGATGTGGTGCTGGTGAACACCTGCGCCATCCGGGACCATGCCGAGCGCAGGGTCCTGGGGCGGGTTTCTCAGCTCAACGGTCTGAAACAGGAACGGCCCGGGATGGTCCTGGGAGTCACCGGGTGCATGGCGCAGCGCATGGGAACCGACCTCCTGGCCCAAGCGCCCTTCGTGGATCTGGTCATGGGACCTGACGCCTACCGTAGTCTGCCGGATCAGCTCCGGCGGCTCGAGGAAGGAGAGGCCCCAGGAGACGCCGCCACTTCGGAAGAGCTGGCCCTGGGTGCCCCGGCTCCGCATGAAAAGCGACCGGCCGGTGCCGGGACCTTTGCCCGGAGCCGACGCAGCCGAGGCGGAAAGGAGCGGATCCAGCTGGCGGTCCTGGAGTTGGATGACGGTGAGAACTACGAGGGGTTGGAGCAGCGCCGGACCTCGGGGGTGGCGGCATGGATCCCCATCCAGCGAGGGTGCGACCACCGGTGCACCTACTGCATCGTGCCCTATGTGCGAGGGCCGGAGAAGAACCGGAAACCGCAGGAGATCATTCAGGAGATCCAGGGGTTGGCCGAATCGGGCCGGCCCGAGGTCACCCTCCTGGGCCAGACGGTGAACTCCTATCGATACGATGATTGGAGCTTCCCGGATCTTCTGAAGGCGGTGGCCCGTATCGACGGGATTGAGCGGGTTCGGTTCACCTCTCCTCATCCCAACGACGTGACGCCGGAGCTGGTGGAGGTCATGGCCCAGGAGGAAGCGGTCTGTGAGCAGCTTCACCTCCCGGCCCAGGCCGGGAACGACCGGACGCTGAAGCGCATGGTCCGGAGGTATACGGTGGACTCCTTCCTGGAGAAGGTGGAGATGGTTCGAGCAGCCATCCCGGACGTTGCCCTCTCCACCGACATCATCGTTGCCTTCCCTGGTGAAACCGACGCCGAGTTTCAGGACACGCTGGAGCTCATGCGAGCCGTCCGCTTCGACGACGCTTTCACGTACAAGTACTCCCTCCGGGATGGGACACCGGCGACGCGCTTTCCGGAGGAGGAGTTCATTGATCCGGATGTGGCCCAGTCCCGACTGGAAGCGCTGATCCAGGTTGCGCGTCAGATCCAGGCGGAGATCAACCACGAGGAAGTGGGGCGGGTCGAGCGGGTCCTCATCGAGAAGGAAGCTCGGGATCCCGGTCACCTCCTGGGGCGGACCCGTCGAAACAAGGTGGTGGCCTTTCCGGGGGAGGGGCGAGCCATCGGGGAGTTCGCTCGGGTGGAGCTCACCGGTACCACGGGAGCCACCTTCAGAGGGGCCGCTCTGGAAACTCAATCGGTGGTGGGGCTGGCGTGAGCCGGCTGGCCGGAGCTGCGGGGGTTTTCGCGGTTCTGGTCCTGGTCATGTTTTTCGCCCGTTGGAATGGCGGAGAGCTGGTCACCCTGAACCTGGGGTTCCGGACCTTCTACCGGGTTCCCCTGACCTTCGTGGCCTTCGGGTCCCTGATTCTTGGCATGATCGTCATGCTTCTGGCGGGGCTCCATGCCGATCTAAGGGTCCGACGCTTCCTCCGGGAACGCCTGGAGGAGGAGGACCGGGCGGAACGGCAACGAGTGGACCGGAACCAACGGGACCTCTTCGCTTCCGAGGCCTCCGAAGGAGAGGGGCCATGAGGACGGACTGATGAGATGAAGCCAGCCATCTCGGGCTTGGAGGGAGCTGACCCCTGAACCCTCCGTTGCCCCCCATCGTCGGTCTGGCTCTGGCCTACGCCGTCGGTGTGACCCTCTCCCTCCAGGGCGTCCCCCTCCCCCTGACGCTCACCACCCTCCTCCTCCTCCTTCCGCTCATCCTCCTATCGTCCCGCCCATGGTGGTTCGGGACGCTCTGCCTGTCTCTTGCGGCTGGCGCCCTGGGTGGGGCAGGAGCCCTCCAGTTGGAAGCGGAGGACTGTCGGTTGACCCTTCCTGACGGGTGGGAGGGTTGGGTGGAAGGCCGGCCGGTGAGTCGAGTCCACCCGGTCCGTACTACGCCCTTCCGACCGGAGGAGGGGCTCCCGGGTGGGTGCAGAGGGACGGTGCGGCTCCTTCTTCCACAGGAGGACGTTCAGGTAGAAGCGGGGCGCCGGGTTCGCCTCAGGGTCCGATGGGAAGCCCGGGGGAGAGCACCGGGTGGAAGGGCTGAATGGAGTGGACGCCTCCGAGCCCTGGCTCCCCCTGAAACGGTAGTCGGTGGAGATCTCCCGGGGCGTCTCCTGGGACTCAGAGGACAGATTCAGGAGAGAATCCATCTTCTCTGGGGTTCAGAGGCGCCCATGGTGGAAGCCCTTGTCCTGGCCCGCCGGGAGCACCTTGATCCCGAGCTACGCGAGGCCTTCGCCCTGTCGGGGACGGCCCACCTTCTGGCGATTTCCGGGTTTCACGTGGGTGTCGTTGCGGGGCTGATTCTAGGGACCCTCCGCTTCTCTGGGATGAGGCGGCGTCAGGCGGCTCTGGGGTCTGCCGCGGCCTGTTGGCTCTACGTGCTGGGGATTGGCGCCCCTGACGCTGCCGTTCGGGCGGCCCTTCTCCTGAGTCTCCTGGCCGTTTCCCGAATCCGAGGACGCCTCGTGGTTCCGGCAGGAGCATTGGCGTCGGCCTTCCTTCTTCTTCTGGTGGCGGATCCGGCAAATCTGGGGTCCATTGGTTTTCAACTCTCCTTTGCGGGGACGGGGGGGCTGGTGCTCCTGCGGAGGCCGCTGGCGGAGGGGTTGGACCGGGCCTGGCGGCGGTGGCGAGGCCGATCCCTTGTCCGGGGGAGGAAGACGCGGGGACCCGGCGAAGGGTTGTTACGGGGAGGCGCCGATGGTCTGGTGGCTGGGACGGCTGCGACGTTGCCGACCCTCCCTCTCCTGGCCTGGCACTTCGACCGCATATCGGTTGTGGGCATTCCAGCCACGCTGGCCATTGCTCCAGTGGTGGCGGCAGCGATTCCTGGGGTGGGCGCTGTGCTCTTCCTGGATCTCCTGCCCTGGGAGGGACCGAGCCGCTTTCTTGCTGGAGGTGTGGGGCTCCTCCTCAAGCTGGTGGCGTGGGGTGTCGGGGCGGCTTCAGAACTTCCAGGGGCGTCCATCTGGGTTTCTCGTCCTGCCCTCCTGGTGGGTGGGCTGACGGGGATCCTGGTCCTTGTCGCCTTGTATGTGAGCCTTCGGGGTCGGGTTCGTCCTGGCGTCCGACGGCTTGCAGCAGGTGGCGCGGGTTCCGTGGCCCTTCTTCTCCTGCCCCTCTTCCCGGGCCCTTCAGCCCTGGAGGTCCACCTCCTGGATGTGGGACAGGGAGATGGTATCCTTCTTCGACTTCCCTCGAATCGTTGGATTGTGGTGGATGCCGGTCCCCGGGGCCCGGGCTTCGACGCAGGGGCCGCTCGGGTGGTCCCCTATCTTCGTCGCCAAGGTGCCCGCCGGGTCGAGGCCCTGGTTCTCAGCCATCCCCACCTCGATCATGTGGGTGGGGCCCCGGCTCTACTGGAGGCGCTGCCGGTCCGGGGGATTCTGGACCCGTCACGCCCCGTTCCCTCGGGAAGCTGGCGCCAGGTGCTGGAAGTTGCGCGGAGGCAGGGCATCTCCTGGTGGCCGGCTGAAGCAGGACCCCGGGTTCGGATAGACGGTGTGGAACTGGAGATCCTCCATCCGGACTCAGCCACAGTGGCCGATCCGGCGGTCTCAGACTGGAACGACCTTTCCATAGTCCTCCTGGTCCGCTACGGCGATGGGTCCATCCTCCTTACCGGTGATGCCTACCAGGAGGTGGAGGAGCGGGTGCTCCAGGACCTTCCAACCCAACTGTCGGTGCTGAAGGTGGGCCACCACGGGAGCCGAACCTCCACAGGCGAGGCCCTGCTGGACTGGACGCGGCCCGAAGTGGCACTCATTCCTGTGGGAGATGGGAACCGCTACGGTCACCCACATGCGCAGGTCATGAACCAATTGGACGGCCGAGGAACTCGGAGCTATCGGTCCGACCGAGATGGAAACGTACGGGTCAGGATCTGGCTGGATGGGGCCGTCCAGGTCGAGACCCACCGATAAAGGGCCTCCCCTTCCCTCAGGCTCGGGGGAGGGGGTACGTTCAATCCTCCGGCGCTGAATTGAGCCGGTGGACCTCAACTACCGTCATCATCCTACCTTCGAAAGCGTTCCACACCCTGACCTCCCACCCACCGAGAACGATGACCGATACGCATATCGTCACGATTGATCGTCACATCATCGATGAAGAACGGAATCGCCCTGGCGCGTCAGGTGCCTTCAGCAACCTTCTCACCGATATTGCCCTGGCGGCCAAGGTCATCTCCAGGCAGGTGAATATGGCTGGATTGGTGGATATCCTGGGTCGGGTGGGACACCGGAACGTCCAGGGGGAGCCGGTCCAGAAACTGGACGTCTTTGCCCAGGATGTCATCTATCGGGCAATGGATCACACCGGTCACCTCTGCTGCATGGTTTCGGAGGAACTGGAGGACTGGGTCCCGATCCCCGAGAAGTTCCCAGCCGGAGAATACATCCTCCTCTTCGACCCACTGGATGGCTCCTCCAACATCGATGTCAATGTCTCCATCGGAACCATCTTCTCCCTCCAGCGGAAGGTGACGGAGCACGAGCGAGGGAGCTTGGAAGACTGCCTCCAGCCGGGTCGTCGACAACTTGCTGCCGGATACGTGGTCTACGGGTCCTCTACCATGCTGGTCTACACCACCGGGCGGGGAGTCCACGGGTTCACTCTGGACCCTTCCATTGGAGAGTTCATCCTGAGCCATGAAGACATCCGGATTCCTCAGCCACCCAGTCGCTATTACTCGGTGAATGAGGCTTATGCCTCCCGCTGGAGTCCTGGAATGCAGCGGCTGGTCGAGGACCTGAAGAGATCCAGAGGCGGGGAATTCTCTTCCCGCTATATCGGCTCGCTCGTGGCAGACTTCCACCGAACTCTTCTTCGGGGTGGAATCTTCATGTACCCCGGTGATCAAAAGCATCCGTCTGGAAAGCTCCGACTTCTCTACGAGGCCTCTCCACTGGCCTTCATCGCTGAGGAGGCCGGGGGCCGGGCCTCTGATGGAACGGGTGACATTCTGGACATCCAGCCGACGGAACTTCATCAGAGGACCCCTCTCTTCATCGGATCGACCGATCTCGTGGACCGGGCAGAGGAGTTCCTGGCGAACGATTAGAAGGCTCCTGTCGGAGGAGCCGGGCCACGGGCGGGCGCACTCCGGGTCTTCATGGTAGCCGCGCCCAATGCCTGGTCCTCCTCGAGCTGGCCCGTTCCAGTTCGTCCACGGCCAATGAGGGGATCCCGGCAACGGACTCAGAAATCTGAGGGGCCTGGAAAACCATGAGGTGAGAGCCAGATAAGAAGGCCCTCTCCTGGGTCGCCCTCCAGGGATTGCGGCGGACCCACGGCATGGCACCCATCTTGCTTCTTGGGTACATGGTTTCCTCTGTTGGATCCCCTTACGAATGTAGGTCCGTACGTGTATCACCCCCGGACAATCCAATGGCCAACCTCGGTCCAACTGCCAAGTTCGGTCAGGGCGGGGATCGTGGCTCTCCTGGCTGCACTCCTTGGGCTGGGCTTGGCGGCTTGCGATGACAGCACTTCCCCGGCTCCCACGGGTGAGGTGCGGGGGATCGTGATGGTGGAAGGGACAGGCCTCTCCGGCGTGACGGTGGAGTTGAGTGGAGAGACGACCCGAGAGACGGTCACCGACGAGAGCGGACGGTTCGGTTTCGACGAGGTTTCTCCTGGAGCCTACGTGGTCAGCATCCGGGGCCAGCCCTCGGACGCATCATTCTCTTCCACATCCCGAACGGCAGTCATCGCTCGCGAGTCGGGGGGGCGCACGGTCACCCTCGATTTCCTGGGAAGCTACATTCGGACCTCGTCCATCCGTGGGGCCGTGAACTCCCGGGACCGGGGTCTGGCTGGAGTGACCGTCCGGCTGGAGGGACGGGATACCGCAATAGCCACCACCGACAGCCAGGGGCGCTACAGCTTTGCGGGTCTCCGTCGGGGCAGCTACGAGGTGGAGATCTCTGGCTATCCCGCCAATGTCAGCTTCTCCGTTACCCGAACGGAGGTCCTTGTAGAGACAGGGGAGACGGCCANCATCAGCTTCGACGGGGACCCTGAACTGACAGCCTCCGTCGTCATCTCCAGTTTGCGGCGACAGCTTCAGGACGGTGGGACCGTNTCCGTCGATGCCCATGACCTCCGAGGTGTGGTGGAGGTGGAACTCACCGTGGACCGGGGTGACGACACTCCGGAATCGGTGGAGTTGCTCCTGGGCGACGAGGTGGTCGGGCGCCAGGACTTCAACCCCGATGGTTCTCCGTTGGCGGTGTCGGAAAGCGGGGACACTCCACCTGTGGGCCAGTGGGAAGAGGCTCCCGACGGCTCATCCTTCAGCCTCACATTCACGGTTGCTACGGACGAATTCAGCCAGATCACAGGACAGCCCCGGTTCATGAACGGCGAGCGCACCCTTCGGGCCCGACTCTCCACCCGGGAAGGAGGCCCTGCGGTGTGGACCTCGACCGTGCCTGTCTACCTGAATAACCGGGATACCTTTGTGGGTCGGGTCGACGCCCAGAAAGGACCTGTGGCCGGCCCGGAGGGAGAGGAATGGATAGGCGGAACCCTGACTCTTCTGGTCTCGCCCATCATCTACAATGAGGGGCGCCAGGTGGAGTCCCTCACCGTGGAGCTCCGGCGAAGTGGAGGGGCGCCCCTACGAACCCGGATGGTGGAGGGTGGAGGGCCTTTCCAGCTTTCTTTCTCCGGTTCAGGGGATCCCACCGACGGGAATGTTGTGGGATACCAGACGCCCAGGGGCGCCACGGATGAGTTCAGAGTTCGGGAGGCCCGATACACCGACGGGGGAAGCGTTCCGGGGATGCCGATCTCCCTTTCGGACGGATGGCGAATCGACAACGCTCCTCCTCCCGACGCTGAATTCCGCTTGCCACGGCAGGGGGATCAGGCGTCCTGCTGTCTGGGGAACTGGATCGGAGCGGATTTCTGGTTCTCCGAGGCCTTCGTCCCAGGTCAAGACGCGGGAGTGGGTGGGGGAGGGGTTAGCTTCCACGTGGGTGGCGCCGAACTTACCAACACCGAGCTGGCGGCGACGCCGGAGGTAGAGGTAGGAGGAGACGTTGACCCATCTGCCACCAACAGCACCTATGCTGCAGTGGCGGTGCAGACGGATGCCCTGGATAACCGGACCATCACCCGTCTCCAGCCTTCTCCAGGCAACACCCTCTCCAATGAATCGGGTGGCATCTTCGGTGTGGATACCGTGGGTCCCGACCTGCGATTCACCGCTGACGCCGTGCCTGCGTGGGCCGTGAATCCTCCGGACGGATCCCGGTGGGCCCTTCGGGCTGAGGACCGGGAGAGCGGCTTTGGGAGTTCCCCTGCCCGGGTCACTCTTCGGAGGGTCGTCCCGGGGCTGGACGGACAGGCAGCCTGTCCCTTTCCGGGAACCGAGGATTGTGCTCCGGCTCCTGACGCTCTGAGCCGAGACGTTCCTTTGTCAGGGTCAGGGTACTTCCGCTACCAGGCACGGGTTCTGGATCGTGCAGGGAACCCATCGGTGCAACTCACGCGCTGGATTCTACGAGATGAACAGCCACCTCAGGTGGAAGGGGTCGTGGCTCCCTCCCAGGTCCAGGGAGGGGAGTCGCTGAGTGTGGAGGCTCCGGTCCAGGATGACGTGGACTTGCACCGGGCGGATCTTGCTTTTTCCTATGGTGGATCGGAACCCGGAGCCGGCGTGGCCATCGCCCTGGCACCGGCGGATCGGATGGGGACCCCCTTTGACGGAAGTCCCATCGCCACCGCCACCGCCCGGTGGAGCGTTCCAGGGATCCCTTTGCTTGAAACGACTCTTGCCAGTGGAGCGCCTTCCGGAATCCTCCTTGACGTGGAGGCAGCAGAGGTGACGGTCCACGATGCCGCCGGTCACATGGCCAGGGCTCAGGCGGAGCTTGGCCCGGCACAGGGCGTCTCAGGCCGGAGCTTCTCAGAAGCTGAACGGGGCCAGGAAGGAGGAATCCAGCGGTGGAATGCAGGATCCCAGGAAAGCACCGTGTGCGCAGAATCCAGATTTGAGGCGGAGGAGCCATGTCCTCCTCATCTCCGGTCTGTCAGCCTGGAGGCGTCTGCATTCGGTGAAGGTGGAGCCCTTGAGAGCCCCTTCCAGGAGGTTCATTTCCTGGCCATTCTGAGCGATGGTGTGCGATGGCTGGGAATGGTGGACGGAGGGGGAGGGCTCCAGGTCGATGACGTTGGCCAGGAGGGAAGGGAGTGGCGGTGGACGCTGGATTGGGAGCCGGAGGCTGGCTTCCCCGCCGGGAGCTATCCCGTGGTGGTGCTGGGATTGGACGAGGACGGGAACGCTCTCCTTTCAGGCGAGTCGTCCCCGGTTACGGTGACGGGAGGTTGAGCACCCGGACTTCAGCCTCGAAGGCTGAGAGCAGGGAGGACTTCTCCGACTCGGGGAGGAACGCCGCCCGGAACCCCTCCCGGGCCATGCGAACCAGTTCGTCCCATCCCAGCCCGAGGTGCTGGTGGGCTTGCCAGTATTCGTCCACGGACGTCGTCCCTGAAATGAGCCGGTTATCAGTGCAGAGGGTGATCGGGATGCCCAACGCCACGTAACGGCCCGCCGGATGCTGAGCCAGGGACGGCACCGCTCGAGTCTGGACATTGGATGTGAGGCAGACCTCCAGCGGGATTCCTGCGGTCCGGAATATCTCTTCCAACTCCCTGTCTTCGTGCAGGCGAGTGCCGTGCCCGATCCGTTGAGCTCCACACCGCTCGACGGCGTCTCGGATGGACTCTGGACCCCAGGCCTCCCCGGCGTGGAGGGTCACCCCCAGTCCGTTCTCCCGGGCCAGCTCGATGGCTTCCAGGTGGTGGTGAGCCGGATAGCCGGCCTCGGGCCCGGCCAGGTCGAAGCCCACGACCCCTTCGTCCTTGAAATCCACTGCGACCTGGGCGATCCGGAGCGACAATGATGGGTCTGTGTTTCGAAGGCCGCAGAGGATGATCCGTCCCTGGATCCCTGTGGCTGCCATCCCTGCACTCAGTCCCTGGAGGGGGGCTTCCACCGCCTCGACGAGTGAGAGATCCCCCTGGGTGTTGAGGGCTGGGCAGTAGCGCACCTCCACGTATCGAACCCCCTCGGCCGCATGGTCTTCCACCAGTTCCCGGGTGATCCGATGGAGGGCAGGGGCGGACTGCATGACGGACAGGGTCCACTCGAAGCGCCGGAGGTAATCCACCAGGTCAGTGGCATGGCTGGCTCGCATGGCCAGGGCCAGTTGGTCCGGATCTTCGGCGGGGAGCGAGACTCCCCCTTCCCGGGCCAGCTCCAGCATGGTCTCTGCTCGAAGGGAGCCGTCCAGATGGACGTGCAGTTCGGCCCTGGGGAGGGCTTGTATGGTGTCACGCGTGGCGGTGGTCACGGCAGTGCCCGTCCCCCTTCAGCAGCCCAGTGGATTCTCCAGGGAGGTATGTCCCCGTTCCACATCCACCAGGGGAGCCCTGTAGTCGCCGGAGAAGCAGGCATCACAGAACGGTCCGTGGTCTTCTACCGCGTCCAGCATTCCTTCCAACGAAAGGTACCCCATGGAGTCTACGCCCAGCATGTCAGCGATCTCCTGGACGGAGTGGGACGAGCCCAGGAGTTCTTCCTTGGAGGGCATGTCGATGCCGTAGAAGCAGGGGAACTTGACCGGGGGGCTGGCGATCCGGAAATGGACCTCCTTGGCACCGGCCTGACGGAGGAACTTCACCAGGGAGGTGGAGGTGGTCCCCCGGACCAGCGAATCATCCACCACGATGACCCGCTTTCCCTCCACCACTTCCTTCACTGGGTTGTACTTGATTCTCGCTCCGAAGTCCCGGTCGGCCTGAGAGGGCTTGATGAAGGTCCTGCCCACGTAGTGGTTCCGGAGCAGGCCGAGTTCGTAGGCGACGCCGCTCTCTTCGGCGTATCCCAGGGCTGCCGAGTTGGCGGAATCGGGCACAGCGAAGACACAGTCGGCCTCTGCCGGGTGTTCCCGGGCGAGCTGACGGCCGAACGCCCGCCGTGCCCGATCCACGCTGGCTCCCCAGATCCGGGAGTCGGGACGGGCAAAGTAGACCAACTCGAAAACGCAGGGAGCCGGTCGGGGGACGGGTGGAAGGCTCCTGAGAGGTTCGATTTCCGAGCCACGTAGCTTGAGGACCTCACCGGGTTGGATGTCTCGGATGAACTCGGCGTCGATGATATCCAGAGCACATGTCTCGGATGCGACCACCAGACCACCGTCTTTCCGACCCAGGACCAGGGGCCGGAACCCTCGAGGGTCAACGGCGGCATAGAGTGTGTTCCCCACCGAGATGACCACCGAGAAGGCACCTTCCAGATGGGTCAGGGCATCATCGATCTGGGCTTCCACGGTGTCGTGGCGAGACCGGGCGATGAGATGGACCATCACCTCGGAGTCGGAGGTGGCCTGGAAGATGGCTCCTTCTTCTACGAGGCGATTCCGGAGCTCTTGCGCATTGGTCAGATTCCCGTTGTGGGCAATGCAGAGATCACCCTGCGAATATCGGACGACAATGGGCTGGGCGTTCTGCGATCGACTCCCACCGGCAGTGGAGTATCGGACGTGGCCCACAGCCGTGTCTCCCTGGAGGGATTCCAGGTCCTGAGCCGAGAAGACATCGGAAACCAAGCCCGTACCCTTCCGGACCGACGCTGAGCCGTCAGCGTCCAGGGCACAGATCCCCGCCGATTCCTGTCCCCGGTGCTGGAGCGCGTAGAGTCCCAGGAAGGTGGCTTCAGCCGCCTGCTCCACCCCAGTGACGGCGAAGACCCCGCACTCCTCCCGGGGAAGGGCGTCCAGGGAGGACGAAAGGATGTCCTCTGGTCGAGCGTTGGACTGGACTCCCTCCTGCGAGTCCCGTCCAATCGATGTACCCAGGACAGGAAGACTACGCATGTGGTTCTCCTTCAGGTGTGTCGACGTCGTGATCCATGATCCGGGCAATGGCGTCCAGGTACCGATCGGACACTTCGCCGATGGGACTCCGGATGTGGCCGAGGGGGGTGTCGAGTCGGAATTCTCCGCCGACGGGACCCACCTTCCCCAGCACCCTGGCCGGGACCCCGTGGTTCCGGGTCATGCCCAGGACCTCTCCTTCATCCTCCGGACGGACGCTGATGATCACCCGTCCCGTGGATTCTCCAAAGAGGAGAGCTACCGGGGCGAAGCGATCGTGGAGTTTGGCCCGGACTCCCCGGGGACCGCCGGAAGCCCCGACTGCGGCCTGCCCCAGGGCGCAGGCCAGGCCACCCTCGGCGCAATCGTGTGCCGACTGAAGTAGGCCATTCTGGGCCATGGCCAGCACCGCATGCTGCAAGCGCCGCTCCTCCAGCAGGTGCACTGCAGGAGGGTGGCCAGCCACCAGGCCGTCATGAAGGCGGTATAGATACTCGGAGCCACCGATCTCCTCCCGGTTCTCTCCCAGGAGGATGACCACGTCCCCTTCATTCTGGAAGGAGTGGACCAGGGCCTGGGATGCATCGTCCAGGATTCCCACCATCCCGATGACGGGGGTGGGGTAGATGGCCTGGCCGTCGGTCTCATTGTAGAGCGAGACGTTGCCGCCAGTCACTGGGGTTTCGAAGAGCTTGCACGCCTCCGCCATGCCCAGAACGGCCTCTCTCATCTGATAGTAGATGTGTGGCTTGAGAGGGTTTCCGAAGTTCAGGTTGTTGGTGACGGCCGTGGGGAGGGCGCCGGTGCAGATCAGGTTTCGGGCTGCTTCGGCCACGGCCGCTTTGGCCCCTTCTCGGGGATTCAGGTAGCAGTATCGCCCGTTGCAGTCGGTGGTCGCTGCGATTCCCCGGTTCGTGTTGCCCAGACGGATGACACCGGCGTCTCCCCCGGGCTTCACTACTGTGGATGTACGGACAGAGGTGTCGAACTGTTCGTAGATCCATCGCCGAGAGGCAATGTTGGGGGACTCCATGAGTTGGAGGAAGGAATCCGTCAGGTCTCCCTCTGGCTCCAGGTAGGAGGACAGGTCCATCTCCCGCAGGGCCTTCACTTCGTCGGCCTCGATGCCCTCCCGCTCGTAGGTGGGGCAGCCGTCGGTCAGCGGGAGGGCAGGAATATCAGCTACCACCCGGTCTCCTTCCACAATCCGGAAATGCCCATCATCGGTGACCTCTCCGACCGATTCGGCCTCCAACTCCCACTTCATCAGGATTTCCCGGACCTGAGCCTCATGGCCCCGCTTTGCCACGACCAGCATCCGTTCCTGGGACTCGGACAGGAGGATCTCGTAGGGCGTCATGCCCTTCTCTCGGACTGGGACCCGGGTCGTGTCCACCACCACACCGGTGCCGGAACGACCTGCCATCTCCGAGGCCGACGAGGTGAGCCCTGCGGCTCCCATGTCCTGGATTCCCACGATATGGCCGCTCTGGATGAGCTCCAGCGAAGCCTCCAGAAGGAGTTTTTCCGTGAAGGGGTCGCCCACCTGGACCTGAGGCCGGCTGGATTCATCGGCGTCTTCCGACAGCTCCTCTGAGGCGAAGGTGGCGCCGTGGATCCCGTCCCTCCCGGTTCGGGCGCCTACAGCCATGAGGGTGTTGCCCACTCCGGACGCTTCACCCAGGATCAGGTCCTCCCGCTTCATGAGACCCAGGGCCATGGCATTGACCAGGGGATTCCCGTCATAGGCTCCATCGAAGAAGACCTCGCCTCCGATGTTGGGGATCCCTACGCAGTTTCCGTAGTCGCCAATGCCCCGGACCACGCCGCTGAAGAGATACCGATTCCGGCCCGAGTCCAGGTCTCCGAAGCGAAGGGAGTCCAGGACGGCCACCGGCCGGGCTCCCATGGTGAAGATGTCCCGGAGGATCCCTCCAACGCCGGTGGCCGCACCCTGATAGGGTTCCACTGCCGACGGATGGTTGTGGGATTCGATCTTGAAGGCCAGAGCCAGCTCCTCGCCTACATCGATGACCCCGGCATTCTCTCCCGGTCCCTGAATCACCCAGGGGGCCTCAGTGGGAAGGAGGCGGAGTAGACGCTTGGAGTTCTTGTAGCCGCAGTGCTCGGACCACATGGCCGAGAAGATCCCCAGCTCGGTGAAGGTGGGCTCCCGACCCAGGATTCCCAGGATTTTCTCATATTCTTCCGGGGAGATCCCATGTTCGTCCACGAGCTCCGGAGAGATGGCCGGATCACCGGAACGAGGGGTAGGAGGAGGGCGGTCCTCTGCACGGGCCGGGGCGTCGATCCTGGACTGATTCGGAGGCTGGTTCACGAGCTGACTCCAGCGGACAGGTGGTCGAGAAGTGAGTGGAAGATACCCAGGCCGTCGGTAGAGCCCAGGAGAGGTTCCACAGACCGCTCCGGATGGGGCATCATCCCCATGACATTCCGTGCCGGATTCACGATTCCGGCGATGTGGTGTGCCGACCCGTTGGGGTTGGCTTCCGGGGTAAGTTCACCAGAGGCGGTCGCATACCGGAAGACGATCCGATCCTCGCCCTCCAACTCGGCCAGGACCTCTGGGGAGGCATGGTAGTTCCCTTCGCCGTGGGCGATGGGAATCTGGAGGATCTGCCCCTTCTCGTATTGGGAGGTGAAGGGCGTGGCCGTGGTTTCCACCCGGAGGTGGACGGGATGGCTCCTGAAGCGGAGGGTCCGGTTCCGGAGCAGTGCGCCTGGCAACAGACCCGCTTCACATAGGACCTGGAAGCCATTGCAGATGCCCAGGACGGGCCCACCCTCCCGGGCGAATTCCATCACGGCTTCCATGATGGGAGAAAAGCGAGCAATGGCTCCTGCCCGAAGGTAATCTCCGTAGGAGAATCCTCCCGGGAGGATGACTGCCGACACATCGCCCAGGGACTCCTCGCGGTGCCACCGGAATTCAGGGGTGACCCCGTCCAAAAGCTTGAGGGCCCGGTAGCAGTCGTGATCGCAGTTGGATCCGGGGAAGGTGACGACGGCGATCTTCATCCTTCCTCCTCCTCCGGATCGGCGGGTTGGACCTGTACCTGGAAGTCCTCCGTGACCGGGTTGGCCAAGAGCTTCCGACACATCTCTTCTGCCCGGGCGCGAGCCTCATCCTCCGATTCGGCGGTCATCTCCACCTGTATGAGCCTTCCGACCCGGAGTTCTTCGATCCCGTCGTAGCCCAGGGAGTCCAGGGCATGTTGNATGGCCTTGCCCTCTGGGTCCAGGAGGCCGGGTCGTGGGGTGACGCGCACTTCCGCAGTGAATCGACTCAACGTTCATTCTCCAGATGATCGTCCCGCTCAGGGGACGGGGGGTATTTGCGTGGGGCGATCTCTCCGTAGTCCATGGAGCGGACCTCCGCGCCCGCGTCATCCTCTTCACCCTCCAGGTCCAGGAGGGGGTCCTGCTCGGGCAGCCGCTCCAGAAGTCCCATCCCCACTGCCCTCGAAACCCCCCATAGGGTGTAGAGGCTCAGGAAGGGGAAGAGGAAGTACTCCGGGATGCTCACGGCTGCCAGCCCGCACCCCAGGAGGAACACGGTCACCAGTCCACCCTTCTTGGTCCGGAATGAGATCCTGGGGACCAGAGGGTAGGGGATGTGACTCATCATGAGAAGGGCCAGAGCCACCAGGATCATCCCCACGGCCTGAGCTGAGGGCAGTCCTCCGGTATACTGAACCACCATCGGCGCAGTGAAGAAGGGGTAGAGGGTGGCCACGATCATCCCGGCGGTAGGCGAAGGGAGCCCGTGGAAATTGGACTTGGCCTCGCCGCCCTGCTCCACATTGAAGCGAGCCAGGCGGACGACCACCGCAGTGACGTAGATGAAGCCCAGGATCCAGCTCCAGGGGTCGCCGGTGAAGAATAGGTGATAGGCCAGGAGAGCCGGTGCCACTCCGAAGGAGATGGCGTCCACGAGGGAGTCCAGCTCGGCGCCGAAGCGGGAGCCAGTAGCTGTGAACCGGGCAATGCGGCCGTCCAGCATGTCCAGGACGGCGGCAAATACGATACACCAGGCCGCCCATTGGAAGTCTCCCCGGCTGGCGGCCACCATGGCATAGACCCCGAAGAAGAGGTTCCCCAGGGTGAAGGCCGAAGGAAGAATGATGATCCCCTTCTGGAGGCCGATACGACGGTCCGGTTGCTTCGATGGACCGGAAGTGGGAGGAGCGTCGTTGGGACCGACGGTGGAAGTCACTTGTGGTCCGGGCCGGAAGTCACGAAGGAAGGCGGGGAGTAGTCATCCAGTTTCTGACCCGTCAGGCGTTGGAAGATCTCCAGATAGCGGTCCGTGGTGGCCTGGATCACCTGGCTGGGAAGGGGGGGCGGTGGCGGTCTCCGGTTCCAGTTCTCGATCCCGTCCAGGAAGTCTCGGACAGGCTGCTTGTCCAGGGAAGGGGGATTGTGTCCCTCCTGATAGCCCTCCACGGGCCAGTAGCGGGACGAATCGGGGGTCAGGATCTCGTCGATGAGAACCAGGGCACCGTCCTCGTCTTCTCCGAATTCAAACTTGGTATCGGCCAGGATGATGTCTCGTCGAAGGGCCACCCTGGCCCCCATCCCGTAGAGTGTCAGCGAGAGATCTCTGAGGGTTCGGGCTCGTTCTCTCCCGACCCGATCCTCCACCTGGGCAAAGGTGATGTTTTCGTCGTGACCCTCCTCGGCCTTGGTTGCAGGACTGAAGATGGGCGGGTCCAGTCGCTGGCTCTGGGTGAGACCCGGGGGTAGGGGCTCGCCGGCCAAGGTGCCCCGATCCCGGTACTCCCGCCAAGCAGAGCCGGCCAGGTAACCCCGGACCACGCACTCCACGGGGATGGGGCGAGTGCGGTGGACCAGGATGGAGCGGCGAGCCCACTCCTGCCGGGAGTCGGCCAGCTTCGGGACGGCTGCTTCGATCTCGTCCGGATCCGCAGTGATGGCGTGATGCCGAACGTCCAGTTCAGCCGCCTTCTGAAGCCACCATGCAGTGATGAGGGTGAGCACCTCGCCCTTCCGGGGGACGCCGTGACCCATGACCACGTCGAAGGCCGACACCCGGTCCGATGCCACCATGAGAAGGCGGTCATCTCCGGCATCGTACATCTCCCGCACCTTCCCGGCGTGGACCAGGGGAAGGGGGAGGTGAGATCGGAGGAGGGGACGCGGCTCGGCTGAGGATGCCATGATCAGACCCGGAGTTCAGGATCTTCGACAGCTGCGGCAGCGTGGGCCGAGAGCTCGTCGAGGACGGGTTTGACCCAGTCCTCCAGGAAGGCGTCCACCTGCTCAGGTGCCCTTCCCACGAACCGGTTGGGGTCCACCAGGGCCTCCAGCTCATTCCGGGAGATCTGAAAAGCCTCGTCAGCGGCCACACGGTCCAGGAGGTCAGGGGCTTCACCGGCCTTCATTCGGTCGGCGGCCGCCAGGGAGTGCTGTCGGATCCTTTCGTGGAGATCCTGCCGATCTCCTCCTTCGCCGGCTGCGTGCATGAGCACCGTTTCCATGGCCATGAAGGGAAGGTGCTCCTCGAGGTTTCGACGGACCACCTCCGGATGGACTCGGAGTCCCCCCGCCACATTCTCGGCAAGAACGAGGGCGCCGTCCAGAGTCAGGAAGGCATCAGGGATCGAGAGTCGGCGATTGGCCGAGTCGTCCAGGGTCCGTTCCAGCCACTGGGTCGCTGCCGTGTGCGCCGGATCCTGAGCCAGGGTGATGACGTGGCGGGGCA
>SL_3KL_010_SEDDRAFT_10000097_pt1 | contig 55181 bp, 40 predicted proteins | sample SodLakKL_010_SED_2_FD_10381 | JGI IMG/M metagenome (IMG submission 10381)
CTGTCCGCCTCCTCGACCCTGGTCGTCATCCGGGTCCTCCAGCAGAAGCAGGAGCTCTACACCCCCATGGGTCGGACAGTCACCGGAATCCTCCTCCTCCAAGATGCACTGGTGGTCCTCCTCATCCCGGTGGTTACCAACTTCAATGAAGGACTGGCCCCTGTGGCCATGGGCCTGGGAGCCACCCTCCTCCTCATGGCACTCGCCGGAGGCCTCCTGAACTGGGTGGCTCCTCGCGTTCTGCCTCGCATGGCCGAGGACGAAGAATTCCTTCTCCTCCTGGTCCTCACCACCCTCTTTGCCTTCCTGGGGCTGGCCTACCTCCTGGAGCTTCCTCTCGTGGGAGGAGCCTTCCTGGCTGGCGTGGCCCTCTCCCCATTTCCGGTGAATGCACTGGTTCGGGGTCAACTCAATTCTCTGGGCATCTTCTTTTCCGCCCTTTTCTTCGCGGCCCTGGGGGCGGTCCTCACCCTCCCCACGCTTGCCGAGCTCGGCCAGGCTCTGGCTCTCTCCGCTCTGGTCCTGGTCTTGACTCCCCCCCTGGTGGCTGTCATCGCAGAACGCGCTGGCTTCTCGGCCCGTGCAGGTATCGGCTCGGGCCTGATCCTCTCGCAGACCAGCGAGTTTTCGCTGGTCGTGGGACTCCAGGGAATGATTCTGGGGCAAATCAGCGAGGGCGCCTTCGGTGTCATCGCTCTGGTGACGGTCATGACCATGATGGTCACCCCCTTCCTGGCCACCTCCCCAGTCACTGGCGTCCTCCTCCGGATCCATCCATTCCGTTTGGCCACCCGAGATACTCAGCCGCCCTCGAACCACATCCTCCTCCTGGGCTGTGGATCCAGCGGTGTGGCGCTCCTGGAGATTCTGGTCGGGACCCCCCACGACATCTGGGTGGTCGATGACGACCCCGTCGTCGTTGAACGAGTGAGGGAGGCCGGCTTCACTGCCATCCGAGGGGACGTGACCGACAACGCGGTCCTTCAGCAGGTGGGCGCGACGCAGGCCCGGGTCGTTGTCTCCACCCTTCGTCGACGAGAGGACAGTGAGCCGCTCCTCGATATGGCCCGGGAAGTCCCCGTGGTAGTCCGTGCCTTCGACGATTCTGAAACTCATTGGATCGAGGAGCGAGGGGGAATCGCCATCTCCTACTCGGAGGCTGCTACCCAGGATTTCCTGTCCTGGTTTGATCAGGAGTTCCACCAGGACGAACCGACCACCCCCAAGGCCGAGTGAGTCCTCAGCACCGACCCCTTCGGTCGGGACGGGCCAGCCCATCCATGGAACCCAAATCCACGAGTCCTGTACGGAGCCATGGATGCGGGGAGAATTCGCTCCTCGTCACGAACGGGAAGGTCCGCTGCCTGGTTCCGGCTCACCGGAGCTTCAGGGAACCGACATCCGGCTGACCCTCGGAACTTCGACTTATGCATTGGAAGGAGCAGGGTCTGTCGCCTGCTCCGCACCACAGGAGAGCTTCATGACTTCAGGTATCGCCCCCGCAACGTTCATCCGGGGGATCGGGGCAGCCGTGCTGGGCCTCGCCCTCGTCACCGCACCCCTCTCGGCACAGCAGATGCCTCAGCAGCAGCAGGAAATGCCGCCGGAGATGCAGGAGCTGGTGGAGGAGTTCCAGGACAAGCAGAACCAGCTCCAGATGCTGCAGCAGGAGGCCATGGAGCAGAGCCCGGACCTACAGGCTCAGTCCGTCGCCCTCCAGGAGAAGCTGGAGGAAGCCATGCGTCAGATTGAACCCGAGACCGACGAGCTCATTCAGCGCCTTCAAGGGATGGAGGCCGAGGCCCAGGCCGCCCAGCAGGCCGAGGACATGGAGCGCCTCCAGGCCCTCATGACCGAAGCCCAGTCACTGGACGGACGCCTCCAGCAGGCTCAGGCAGAGGCCATGGAACAAGAGGACATCCAGGAGGCCATCGAGAGCTTCCAGGACGACCTGATGACCGAGATGAAGGAGATCGATCCGGAAGCCGAGGAGCTGCTTGAACGGATCGAGGAGTTGGCAGCCCAGTTCGGCGCCGGCCCCCCCATGTAATTCCGGGGGGATCGCGCCTGGCCTGATCCCAGCCGTCCGCTGAGGGTCAGACAGACCCCCGGAGGCCACGACGGCTTCCGGGGGTCTGTCTGTATGGTCAGGCGAATGGACCGGACCCTGGATCCGGGGTCAATCGCATGGACTGAACTACAGCATGGGAGAGAAGAGGCGGAGGGTCCCGTCCCGAAGCCGGTGGAAGAAAGGCCGCTCCGTCATCTCCACCACGGAGGTCTCCCGAGCCTCTTCCCGGCGCCGATCCACATAGCTCTCCAATCCCTCCACGAACTCGAGGTCGTAGCTCTCCACATTGAACTCGAAGTTGAGCTGCAGGCTCCGGGGATCCCAGTTGGCTGTCCCCACGAGCCCCCAGCCTCCATCCACCGTCATGACCTTGGAGTGATCGAAGGGCGGCGGAGTCAGAAAGATTCGCACATCTTTCTCCATGACCAGGGGCCAATAGGCCTGGGACGCCCACTGGACCAGCGTCAGGTTGCCCTTCTCCGGTAGATATACCTCCACCTCCACCCCCCGCATGGCCGCAACTCCCAGCGCATCGATGAGACGCTCGTCAGGGATGAAGTAGGGAGTCAGGATGCGAACACTCCGCTCCGCCGTAGCCAATGCACCCAGGAGGACGGTCTGCAACTTCTCGAAGTTCAGGTCGGGCCCATCGAAGATCCCTCGGGCCACCACCCCTCCGACCTCCTCCAGGGCGGGAAACCAGGCCGGACCCTGGAGTCGCTCACCCGTAGTTGCAAACCAATCCTCCACGAACACCTCCTGAAACTCGGCAACCACTGGGCCTTCCATTCGGACCTGAAGATCCCGGATGGGATGGGGAGGGCCGGCCTTCACCATGTGGCCCAACCGGATGTTCATCCCACCGGTGAATCCCACCGACCCGTCCACCACCAGGATCTTCCGATGATTCCGGAGATTGAAATACGGCATCTTCCAGGTAAGGACCTCAGGGTGAAACCGGGCCACGGGCACCCCCACCTGGCGAAGTTCTCGAACGACAGGTGGGCGAGAGTACCGGGCCCCCACAGCATCGATGAGCACCCGGACCTGCACCCCCCGCTCCACGGCCCGGGCCAGGGCATCCTGAAATCGGAGACCGACCTGGTCGTGGTCGAAGATGTACGTACAGAGGGCCACGCTTTCTCGGGCCCCTTCAATGGCCTCCAGCATGGCTGGGTATGCTTCATCTCCGTCCACCAGGAGAGTCGCCTGGTTTCCGGAAAGGAGGGGGCGCCCCGAAACCCGGCCGGCCAGCCGGGCAATAGAAGCCAGGTGGGCGTTCTCCGGGGCCAGGAGTCCTTCCAGCGCTGCCGCTGGCAGGGGGTCGACCTGAGATTCCACGAGGCGATCCCTGAACTCGTGGCTCTGGATGGCCTGGGCTCGCCGCTGCACCCGGTTGATCCCAAACATGAGGTACGAGATCACCCCCAGGGCCGGAGCGAGCCAGACCAGCCCCACCCACGCTACCGCAGAAGAGGAGTTCCGCTTGGTCAGGACGATGTGTATCGAAGCGGAGACCGGCACGGCCACGGCCAGGACCCCCAGCGTCACCGTCCATAAATCCAGCATCTCCCTCCTCGCCTCACGGGCAATTCGTGTTCAGGTCTTCGCTGACATCCGCACAGCAGGCCCACCAAGTCGCCAACGCAGGCCCGACAAGTAGACCAAGAATGCCTCGAACGGCCCCGCGTTGCCACCCTGGGGGTAGACTTGGCCCGACAAGTTCCTCCAGAATGGGGGTGGGAGGACCAGCTTCCTCCGTCGCAAAGCCGACACTCCAGGCCACCACCTCCATCCACTCCGACTGACCATGCGGAACGTCTCGACTCTCCTGCTGTCCATCCTCCTCCTGGCCAGCCTCCCCGTCATGGGCTCGGGCCAAGTCATCCTGAACACCGAGCGATTCCAGATCGAGGAGGTAGAGGGCTTCCACCTGGGAGCTGATCTCTCCGCATCCATGCAGCGGGGGAATACGGAGTTTCTGGATCTCTCGACCTCCGGGATCCTGGGTTTCAGCCATCAGCGTCACTGGCCCCGCCTCATCTTTGGCGGGAAGTACCTCCGGGATGACACCCGGTCGATCCTGGATCAACAGTTCGCCCAGTTCCGCTACTCCTACATCCTTACCCCGGACCTCCGAACCTTCCATTTCGTCCAGGCTCAGAAGAACGAAACCCTCCTCCTCCAAAGCCGTTGGCTCGTGGGNACGGGCGTTCGATACACCTTCCACCGCACCGCCCAGACCATGATCGCCGCCGGCACGGGCATCATGGGAGAGTGGGAGCGGCTCGATCGAAGTCGGATCGAGGACCCAGATGAGCTGACTTCCCTGGACGCTATCCGGATGGCCAACCTCATGGTCATCCGTCGAGAGTTCGAAGGTGGTGCTCGTCTGGTGAATATCGCCTACCTCCAGCCCGACCTGGGGCAGCTGTCCGATACCCGGATCCTGAACGATCTGGGTCTCTCCGTTCCCATCACCCCGCAGGTGAGCCTGACCTCGGCCCTGGAATGGCGTCGGGACACCCGCCCTCCAGCCGGCTTGGAGCGAGACGACCTGACGTTACGCATGGGGCTGGGCATCGACATCCGCTGACCCCGCCCCGGTGGTGCCCTGCGAACTCGGGCCGGGAGTCCGGTGGGGTCTCAGCGCTCCGAGGCAGGCGCCCGGAGTTCACGAAGGGACCGGCCGGCTGCGCTCTGCAGGGCCTGGATGAAGCCCCCAACGTGGTCGGGGCCATCCTCCTCGTCAGCCAGGAACGGATCCATGACAGTCGAACGAAGGACCACCAGTCCTTCCTTCCCACTTGCCTTCCACTCTTCAGGAGAACCCACCTCCAGCCGTGAGAGGATGGGGTCCACGGCTCCATCGTACATGGGGGTCTGGAACCGGGTTCGGGTGATGATGTACTCGGGCTGGGCTCCAGGCTCACTCAAACTCATCCGGGCATAGATTCCTTCGTTCAGGGCATTCACCTCCTCCAGGGACCTGAACCCCGGATGGGTCAGGAGAAAGCAGACGATATTGATGTCCGGCTCCGGCAGGAGGACCAACCGGAAGGGATCCATCTCCGCTCCTGCCAGGGCTGCGTAGAGCCTTCGGGCACCGGCCACCGTCCGCTCCACCAGATGCCCGTACCCTCGCTCATCCAGGGGGAGGACCTTGTGTGACAACCACACGGAGGCGGCTGCGGCACCTGGCTTGGAACCCTCGAAGACGAAGCGTCCCAAGAAGAGGTCCTCGGCTGAACCCAGTCCCTGGGTGGGGAGGAGGTAGGGGGGATCCACGGCCACCAGTTCCCTGGCCCGCCGGTCCTTGAACACGACGGCCCCCGCCGGATAGGGAGTGTACCCCAGCTTATGGGGGTCGATGGTCACCGAGTCGGTCTCGGCCAGGGCTTCCATGGAGCGAACCCAATCGGGACTGGGCCAGGCGCTCAGATCGCTCTCCCGTTCCGGCCTGCCGACAGATGCCTGGATCTGGGCCGCACTCCGCCGCTCTCCGGCTTCATCCCACGTCACAGCGGCAGCATACCCACCGTAGCACGCATCGGAATGGAGGTGGAAGGTGACACCCAGCTGCTTCCTGGCCCGCTCCCGGACCTCCAGAACCCGGTCCAGCCGGTCCATGGCGCTCTCTTCGGTCGTACCGCAAACGGAGATACAGGCCAGGATCGGGACCTTCTGCTCCGTGAGTTCAACGATGGTTTCCCAGAGGGCATCTGGATCCATCCGGAAGTTTTCGTCCACAGGAATGAAGACGAGCTGGTTGGAACCGATCCCCAGGGCCCGGACGATCTTCTCCCACGAATAGTGGGCGGTGGAAGCCACCAGGACCACGGAGGGGGGGAGAGGGTCGCCGAAGGCTTCGCTCAAGCGCCGGACATACTCCTGGTAGCCCAGAGTCTGCAAGGAGTGGCCATGGAGAGCATCATGGACCTCAGCCTTGGACCCGCAGCTCCACAGCGCCTCCCAGAGATCCAGGGCCGCCGAGGGTGGCATGTTCACCAGTTCCCAGAGGTTCAGCCTGGACAATGGAACCCGGCTCCCATCGGCTCGCTCCACCTCCAGGTCGACCCCCAACTCGTCGGCCGCGCCTCGGGCAGCGATGGGCAGATAGATTACATTCCGCGCCACCCAGAGGGCTTCGAAATTCGCCACGGTGCCACCAGAGGTCAGGTGACCCCACGCCTCATCCTGATCGTACCCCATCATCCCAGCCAGCTGGGATCCCACCTCCACCTCCAGGCGGGTCGTGACCGGCGACGCCTCGATGGCCACGTTGTTGGGGTTGTAGAGCATGGCGGCGAAGTAGCCCACCTGCGAAGCGATGGTCTGCTCGAAGGCCATGTGTCCCTTGTACCGGCCCGAAAAAAACGGCACTCCCCGCTTCAACTCGGCCAGGAGCCCCATGAGTTCCTGGGTGAGGGTAGCCACGGCCCGGTCATATCCTTCCCGTCGCTTGTCCAGCTCCCGGATGGTGAAGCCGTCCTCGGGGTGATAATTCCGGCGCCAGAAGACGTGATCGCGCAACGCTTCCGTGAAGAGGCGCTCCAGGAGTTCGGCATTCTCGCCCCGGGGGCCCAGAAACCAGGCCTTGAGAGCATCGTGATGAATGGGATCGGTCATGGTCGTGCCCCCAGGGGTTGCTGAGATCGGTTGTCTGGAAGTCTGATCGGAAAGCGGGGTGCGGCCGCGCGCCGGGGTCTTGCGAGTGCCGGAGTAGGAACGACGACGAGGCGTAACCGTAGTGCAACGGCGAGCGAGGAGCGACGACCTCCGGTGCCGCAACCCCCCCGCGCCCAGAGGGTTGCGTCGGCACGGAGTTCGCGACGCGGCTCGCCCCACTTTCCGATCCGACTTCTATGAAGCTGACGAACTCCGATGTGAAGTCCAGAGTCGGGCCCGCGTCGCCCCCTTCCGACCCAGCCTCTTAAACCCAGGGTTCTGAGGAACCAAACTGGGGGAACCGGTATACTATCCAAAGAAGCTTGATTCTGTTCGGGACGGTTCTCCGGGGGGAGAGTTCCAGCCCGCCATCCCCCTGATCTCGCGGAGGCTCGCATGCTACGGGTCGCTCCCATCATCACCGGAATCGCCGCTTTGTGCGTCCTCGTCAGCCCAGCAGCTGCCGGCGCGTCGGAGGGGAGTCAAGCAGCTTCGATTCCCCATATCCACGCGCCTGCGGTTTTCCATATCGCTGCGCCGACTCCCCATGAAACCCATCCTCGCCACGGGGACCCGTGGTCTTTAGCGGAGACCGCGCCTCCGGCCGCCGACCAGACCCGACCTGCCGAACCTGACTTCTTCTTCGGTCGCCCCCATTTCACGGTGACGCTGCGGGGAGGAGCCTTCCTTCCCCGTGCTCGAGGTCAATTCTACGAAGAATACGCCTTCGAACGTTTCACCCTGGACCGGGGCGACCTCACAAGCTTCACTGGAGGGATGGACCTGGGGATCTGGGCTGGAGAACGGATTGAGATCTTCGGATCCCTGGACCTGGCCTCCGTGACTCGGGATTCGGAGTACCGGGACTGGGAAGAAATCACCGATGCCGGCCCCCTTCCCATCCGGCAAACCACCCGGCTCCGGACCGGACCCATCCTGAGCCTCGGGGCCAAGGTCTACCCGCTTCCCCGGGGAGAACAGCTCGGTCAGTTCATCTGGGTCCCGTCCAATGTGGCCCCCTACCTCTCCGGAGGAATCGGGGGGATGGGCTATGAAGTGGAGCAGTGGGGGGATTGGGTCGTGGAGGTCGGAGAGAACATGGGTGACATCTTCACCGACGAGTTCAGCCACGCCGACGCCACCTTCATCACCTTCATCGGGGCCGGCACGGACATCTCCCTTCGCCGGAGTTTGAGCCTGAACCTGGATGCCCGTTATATTTCAGGTGAGGATCGGTTGACCGGAGACTTTGGTGAGTTTGATCGTCCGCTGGACCTCTCCGGGCTGCGCCTTACCGCCGGCCTCTCGTATCGTCTCTGAGGAGTTCGCCATGAAGACCCCCCGATATGCCCTTCCGGCCCTCCTGGCTCTCCCTGTTTTCCTGCTGGGTGCCCCAGCCATGGCCCAGGAGCAATCCACCGGGATGGAGGATTCGCGCTGGCTGGCCTGGATGGGTTGCTGGGAAGCCACCGACGCCGGCGACGAGGAGGACCCCCTCCTGGTCTGCTTTGATGCCCTACCCGATGGGGCGGGGGTCGAGATTCGGACCCTGGCAGGCGGGGAAGTCCTGGCAGTGGAGGAGATCGTGGCCGACGGCCACCCCACACCCGCCGAGGACGGCGGTTGCATGGGTGAGCGAACCGCCCATTGGTCCCAGGATGACGCCAGGATCTTCCTGGGCTCCGAGCTCCACTGCGGAGAGGGGGTGACCCGGACGACCTCCGGAATCATGGCTCTGGCCCGCGACGGAACCGAGTGGCTTGAAATCCATGCCGTCCAGTCCGGAGACCGGGAACCCATCCTGGGAGTCCGACGTTTTGCACCGGCCTCCCCCCGGACCCTGGAGGCTCAGGGTGTGGAACCCACCACCCGGAACCAGGACCTGGCCATCCGGACAGCTCGCTCCGTGAAGGCCGCCCCCCTGGAGCTCAATGACGTGGTGGAGATGGTGGCGAAGGCCGGCGCCCCGGTGGCCCGGGCTCTCATCGCCGAGATGGGCGAGCCCTTCCCCCTGACAGCCGATGCCGCCCGGGAGCTCAATCGGCAGGGCGTTCCCAGCGACGTGCTGGATGTGATGGTGGCTGTGACCTATCCAGAGCGGTTCGAGATCGCAGGCGCATCCTGGGAGGCCCAGGAGTATACACCTCAGGTAGATCAGCAGGCCCGGGCAGTGGCCCCGTGGGGTGCCACCAGGACCATCCGACCGGTCTATTCCCCGTGGTCTCCCTTCCCGATGGGCTACTACAGCCGCGGCACCTATTTCTATGGTAGCTCCTACTGGGACCCCTACTGGGGCGGTTATGGAAGCTGGGGACCAGGTCGCATCGTTGTGGTCCAGCCCGAGGTCCGGGACCGCCGTTCCTCCGTCAACCCGAATACCGGTTATACACGGCCGGGAAGCTCCCCACGAACCGCGACTCCCCGAAGTGGTCAGGCCGGCAGCCAGACTCCCCAATCCCGACCCAGCACCACCCGGACGCCTCGGGGAAGCCAACCCTCGGCGTCGTCCCGCCCAACCCGAACCCAGGCAACGCCTCAGGGAGCCCGCTCTTCGGGGTCCAGCGATGACCGGAGGAGGGCTCAGCCTCGGAACCGAGGTTCCGGAGGCGGCGGAGGCGATGGATGACCGGTTGATCGGTGGCGCCTGAGAGGGTGCCTACAGAGGAATCCAGGGCCAACGGGCCGTCTCCTTCAGGGGACGGCCCGTTTTCTTGAAGATCAAGTCACCCTGGCGCGANGCCGGAACCGTTGGCCCACTTCCCCCTTTCCAGCNCNNTGGTGCCAGGAACTTCTTTCCGNCACCACGGAAGGAAACTCTTTNCCTTCCNCTCAAGAAGAACNCNCGCGCCTTGCCGAAGAGCCCGAAGACCCCTTTGCATAAAGCATTTACCACCGATCCGACTTCTTGGCATCGGCCTTGCCATTTCTCTGGACCGAGGCCTCAGTCGGCCCCTTGGACGACGGGCCCTGCGGAACAAAGGGAATCCAATCAGGAGGAGATGCATCTCATGAATCGCTATCGAGGCGGGCGGGTCGTACGGGGAGGGCTGGTGGCAATCGGTTCCCTCTTTCTGCTCTCGGCCTGTGCCCACGTCAAACCCGAAGAGATGGAAGCGGAGCTGAACCGGGTCCAGGCTGAACTCCAGGACGAGATCCGGGAGGGAGACCGGGCCGTTGAGGAACGGCTCGGCAACCGGATCGATGGGGTCGAGGGCCGTTTGGCCGGGCTGGAGAACGATCTAGAAGAGCTCAGGCGGGACTACAACGTGACCGTGGAACGGCTGGAGTCGGCCATCCGCTTCAACACCCCGGTCCACTTCGCCTTCGACGATGCCACCGTGCGAGCCGAGGACCGGGAGCTCCTGGACCGGTTTGCCGACGTGGTCCAGGGCTATTATGACGGTGCGACCATCACCGTAGAGGGTTTCACCGACTCCGCCGGGAGCCCGGCGTACAACCGCCAACTGGGTGAGCGACGGGCGGAAGCCGTGAAGGAATACCTGGTGAATCAGGGACTCGCGACCGACCAGCTCCGAACCGTCAGCTACGGTGAAGATCAGAACCGTCAACTCGTGCCCGGAGCCTATGGACCCGGCTCTGATGGATGGCAGAACCGTCGGGTGGCCATGGTCATCGACTTTGGCCCGGATAGCAGCCCCCAGCGACAGATCGCCAGGGAAGACGGCAGCCGCTGAAGCTGGCTGAGCGGCTCCCCCTCCCGGGAAACCACACTCTCCGAGCCCGGATGGGTGGCAAAGGCCATGGGACCCCGACTCCTTACCCAGTCGGTGGTCTCATGGCCTTTTTGTGTCTCCCCCTCTTCCAGAAGGCTGTTGAAGAACAGGAGCATGACCGTTCGGTCGTTGGGCTCACGGGCGATTCTCCGGGGTTCAGTGTATCTTTAACTCGATGTCGATCCGGCCCCTGAAACGGCCGGGAGCTTTTCTTCAGATGACACATCACTATGGCGGAACATCCTGCCCGAATCCTGGTCGTCGACGACGACCCTACATTTCGCAACGTCCTGGAGATGCGGCTCCAGAGTTGGGGCTACCACGTGAAGCTGGCAGCGGATGCAGATCGAGCGCGAAAACTCGCCGGCTCCTGGGATCCGGACCTGATCCTCTCTGACGTGGTCATGCCCGAGGTCTCGGGCATCCAGCTTCTTCGCCTCCTGCGGGAAGACCGGCCCGATCGACCGGTCATCCTCCTCACCGCCCATGGCTCGGTCGAGATGGCGGTGGACGCCATGAAGATCGGCGCAGTGGATTTTCTCACCAAACCACTGAACCACAAGAACCTGAAGGCCGTCCTCACCGAGGTGCTGGAATCCCCCGACTCCCTGGCGCCGGTAGCAGCAAGCGACGGGAATGGTGAGCATCCTGGCTTCGAGCGGACTGACGACGGATTCGGTCCATTCATCGCCACCAGCGATGCCATGGACGAGTTCTTCGAGATGCTCCGGGCGGTGGCCGACTCGGATGCGTCGGTCATGATCACTGGCGAGAGTGGAACCGGGAAGGAACTCGCTGCCCGTACCATCCACGAACTCAGCACCCGGTCCGATGGCCCCTTCGTCGCGGTGAACACTGCGGCCATCCCGTCCGAACTCATGGAGAGCGAGCTTTTTGGACATGAGAAGGGGGCTTTCACGGGAGCCACGCGACAACGGGAAGGTTGCTTCGAGCTGGCTGCCGAGGGGACCCTCTTCCTGGATGAGATCGGGGAGATGCCCATGGCCCTCCAGCCCAAGCTCCTCCGAGTCCTGGATGGGAGTGCCTTCCGGCGAATCGGTGGTAAGGAGGAGTTCACATTCAACACCCGCGTGCTGGCCGCCACCAACCGGAACCCCAGAGAAGCCCTAGAGGAAGGGACGCTTCGGGAGGACCTCTTCTTTCGTCTCAACGTCCTCACCCTCCGCCTCCCGCCCCTTCGGGAACGTCGGGGTGATGTGGCCCTCCTGGCTCGCCACTTCGCCGCGGTCCTCTCCGAGAAGCATGGCGGAGAGGGCCGGCGCCTCACGGACGAAGCGCTGGAACTGCTGGATCAGTATCCCTGGCCCGGGAACGTCCGGGAGCTCAGGAATGTGGTGGAGAGAGCGGTCATCCTGGCGCGGGAGGGAGAGATTCAGGCCAACCATCTCCCGGCCTATATCAGGGAGCCCGGTCGAGCGACCGAAGGGACCTATCGCTTCCCCCCCGATGCCACGGCAGAGGAAGCGGAAAAGGAGCTGATCCTCCAGACCCTGGACGCCACCGGGAACAACAAGAGCGAGACCGCCCGACGCCTGGGGGTCAGCGTTCGTACCATTCGGAACAAGCTGAAGTCGTACGGCATCGATCGATGAAGATCACCACCCGGATCGCCCTGGGACTTGCCCTGTTGACGGGTCTCACCGTGGCCGTTCTTTCCTACCAGCTCCGTACGGTGCAGGAGCTCCAGTCCATAAATGAGGAGCTTTCCCTCACCAATCTGGAAGCAGCCCGGGTCTCTATCCGTCTGGTCCAGGAACTGGAGGGTGTCCGGGAGTTCGCAGCCAAGTCGCTGGTCCTGGAAGATCCAGGATACGAGGAGCAGTGGGCCGCATGGGAGAGCGCGGTGGACCAGGATCTGGACCGACTGGCCTCTCTGGATCTGGGGCCATTGGAGCGGCAGGCCTTCCGGGACGTGGCGCTGGGTTGGCGCAGGTATCTCATGGAGATCGCTCCTCTTCGGACCGACCAGGATACCCGGCCCGAGGGGGCGGACCTCTTCCCGGTCCTCGACCGGATCGAAGGACTTCTGACCGACCTCAGAGTCAGCGTGGAGGAGGTCATCGAGGCGAATCAAGCCGAGGTGGCTCGACAAGCCGAAGTGTCCGCTCAAGCGGGACGACAGGCCAGCCGGATCTCGTGGATCGCTGCCCTGGGCGCTGGGATCCTGGGCCTCCTCATCTGCATCCTCCTCTACCTATCCATCTCCGGTCCCCTCCGACGCCTGACCCGTGGCACCCGGGAAATCTCCGAAGGCCGCTTCGAACATCGGCTTCCAGCAAGGGGAAGGGATGAGTTGTCGGAACTGGCACGGGATTTCAACCAGATGGCGGAGAAGTTGGATGAGTTGGAGGACATGAAGCGGGACTTCGTCTCCCATGTGTCACATGAACTGAAAGGCCCCCTGGCCGCCATCCACGAGACCATTCTGGTCCTCCTGGATCGTATCCCGGGGCCCCTGAACGAGAAACAGGCTCAGCTCCTCACCCTCTCCCGGCAGAGCGCGACCCGGCTGTCAGGAATGATTTCGAACCTCCTGGAGATTTCCCGGATCGAAGGGGGGGGAATGCGGCTGGACGGAGATTGGACCGACCCCTCCCTGGTCTTGTCGGAAGTCATGGAGGAATTGAGCCCTCTGGCCAATGAAAAGAAACTCACCATGAAGGTGGAGAAAGCCGACGGATGGCCGGAAACGATCATGGCGGACCCGGATCGACTTCACGAGGTGGTGAGTAATCTGGTGGGAAATGCCATCAAGTTCTCGCCGGAGGGTGGAACCCTCTCCGTACACCTTTCCGGTCGAGACCAGCTTCCTTCCGGATTGCCTGACTCCTACAGGCCCGGGTTTGCCGATGAAGCCCCTCCCTACCTCCTCGTTGAGGTGGAGGATGAAGGCCCGGGGATCCCTCCCGAACACCGCGAGGGTGTCTTCGAGAAATTCTACCAGGTCAAACGCGGCGTTCGCCTGCATGGACAGGGAGTAGGGCTGGGACTCTCCATCTGCCGAAACGTGGTGGAGGCCCACGGGGGTGCAATCTGGGTTCAGAAGGCACAAAGCGGAGGTGCCCTCTTCCGGGTTGCTCTCCCCCGAATTCCCCAGAGTCTCCAGGACACGGCCCGGAGCGTCCATGCCCTCTCCGACAACCCTGAGGGGCCATCCCCTTTCCAGGGCAAGGAAGCTGAGCAGCCTCCCCTTCGGGAGGAGAGAGCGACACCTCAGGTCGAGAGCGGGGTATCGATTTCTTCATGAAGCCTCCTCAGCGAAGTCCTTCGACCCTCCTCCCTGGTGGAGAACCCTCCTCTCGTGCACGAGGGGAGCGGACTGCCCTGACCGTTCAAGCCGACCGACTCCGGGTCGGGCTCATGAGCCGCATGGCCTTCGTTCTGGCCATCGGCTTCGTGGTGGCCGGATGTGGAAGGCTGGGATGGGGAGACGACCCACCGGCGCCGGAACCGGAGCCGCCGCCGGCAGAGATCGAGAAACCCCCCTGGACGCCCCTGCTGAGGAAGGGCCGGAAACCCTCATCCTGGACGAGGCGGAGCACCGCTTCGATGAGGGAGATCTGGAAGGTGCGGCTCGACTCTTCCAGGAATATCTGGGCGGGCAGACGAATTCGGATTCAGAGAGGGAGGCTCAGGCTCTCTGGGGCCTGGCCATGATCCACATCCTCCCTGAGAGCCCCATCCAGAATCGGGACCGTGCCCTTGGGCTTCTGGATCGACTTGTCACCGAACATGCGACTTCAGTGCGCGGAGCACAGGCCCGATGGCTTCTCTCCACCCTGGAGGAGTTGGAGGCAGCTCGAACCCAGGTGAGTCAGCANCAGGCGCTGGTTCAGCAGCTCACCGAAACGGTNGAGCAACTCCGGCGCATCGACCTGAATCGTCGCCCCACCGGTGGCGGTACCCGACCCGATACCCTTCCGCTACCTCCTTCGCCCTGATCTTCCGTCCAGCCCGGTAGATCCCAGGGCACGAGGCGTTGGGAACAGGAGATTGAGCCCGGTCGGTCCAGCACTGCGGTCCGAACCTTCAGGAAGAAAACCGCCTGGGCATCATGTCACCTACACGTCATAGATGATCCGGGCGAACCACCCATCTTTTCTCGACTCCACCCGGAGGCCGTGCCAGGTCACCCCCTTGATCTCTCGGAGGGGTTCACGAGGCGCCGCCTGTCCCCGGATCCGAGCCCTCAGCCCAGTCCCTGCAACCTCCAGCTCCGTCACCTCAGTGGCCAGAAAACCCTCCACCTCATTCCAGTAGAGGAGTTCCCGGCACCAACTCCTGAGGAGTGACGGCAGGTCATCTTCCTCCAGTGTCAGGCTTCGTTCCTCAGCACCTGCCGTATCAGGGCGCTTTGCATGGGCAGCCATCCTCCCCCCCTCCCCATGACCGGGCCCTGTACCACCCTCGGGGAAGCTCCCGGAAGGCACCTCTTCCTCCGGCCAGGCGTCGACCCCTACCGCCAGCCAGAGTGACCCGGCACCGGCTCGCCTGAAGAGCTCATTCAGCGTCGGAGCCTCCACCTCGATGCCGATATCCGCTGTGTGGTCCAGTGGCCAGACCCCTGTCGGGCCTGACTCCCGAGCATCCCTTCCGGTCCGATCCTCCCGGGTCATGGAACGGCTGTCTCGGACGACGTCTCCACCCCCAGGAGCTCCAGAACACGTCGACCCGATACCTCTTCCTCGGCCAGTAGCGCTTCAGCCAGGGCGTCGAGCCCCTGCCGGTGCTCCTTCAGAAGTTCCACCGCCCTCTGAAAAGCATCCTCCAGGATGCTTCGGATCTCCTCGTCGGCTTCCCTGGCGGTAGAATCGCTGAGTTCCCGCCTCTGGGCGATCCCCTCTCCAAGGAAGACCTGCTGTTGGCTGCCGCCTGAAGCAAGGCGGCCAAATCGCTCCCCCATTCCCCAGGAGAGCACCATCTTTCGCGCCAGCTCAGAGGCCCGCCTCAGGTCGTCCTCTGCCCCACTGGTCATGGTTTCCAGCACCAGCTCCTCGGCAGCCCGTCCACCCAGGAGGATCACCAGCTGGTTCCGGAGAAAGTCACGGGAGTATAGATAGCGATCCCGCTCCGGAAGCTGCTGCGTCACGCCCATGGCCCGGCCCCGAGGGATGATGCTGACCTTGTGGACCGGGTCGGCCCCGGGAAGGAGGGCGGCGGCCAGGGCGTGCCCTGCCTCATGATAGGCCAGGAGTCGCCGCTCCTCGTCAGTCAGGACGACGCCGAGTCGCTCCAAGCCCATCATGATCTTGTCCCGGGCCTCATCAATATGAGCCCGGGTGATCTGGTCACCCTCCTTCCGTGCAGCAAGCAAGGCTCCCTCATTCAGGAGGTTCCGCAGATCCGCACCGCTGAACCCAGGGGTGCCCCGGGCTACCGCTCCCAGATCCACATCAGGCGCCAGCGGCTTGTGTCTGGCGTGGATCTGAAGGATCTCTTCCCGATCACTCCGGGTGGGGAGATCCATGGTAACCCGCCGGTCGAAGCGCCCTGGCCGAAGAAGGGCAGAATCCAGGATGTCAGGGCGATTCGTGGCTGCCAGGACCACAACCCCCTCGTTCGCCTCGAATCCATCCATCTCCGAAAGTAGCTGGTTCAGGGTCTGCTCTCGTTCGTCGTGGCCTCCCCCCAGGCCGGCGCCTCGCTTCCGCCCCACCGAGTCCAGCTCGTCGATGAAGACGATGGCCGGCGCTGTCTCCTTGGCTTCCTCAAAGAGGTTCCGGACTCGGGATGCACCCACGCCTACCAGCATCTCCATGAAGTCGGAGCCCGACATATGGAAGAAGGGGACACCGGCCTCCCCGGCCACCGCCCGAGCAATGAGGGTCTTTCCGGTCCCTGGGGGACCAACCAGGAGGAATCCCCGGGGAATCTCACCGCCCAGCCGCTCGAAGCGTGTCGGATCCTTCAGGAAGCTCACCAACTCTTCCAGCTCCTGCTTGGCCCCGTCCTGTCCGGCCACATCGGCAAAGGTGGTGGCTTCCTCCGTCCGCTCGTAGGCCCGGGCCCGGCTCTTCCCGATGGACATCATCTTCTGTCCCTGGGACTGCATTCCCCGGTACAGGAAGACGAACAGGAGAATGATGAGGGCTACCGGAAGGAGATAGATGAGGATGAGCCACCAGGAGAAGTCGGATTCGGGCTCAGTCTGGACCTCCACCCCCTGGGCCTCCAGAAGGGCCAGGAGTTCATCGTCTCCGAAGGAGGGGACGTGGGTGACCAAACGGTCAAAGGTGACCGGTTCTTCCATCCCCGGAAGGGTCCGTTCCACCTCCTCCCGGAGTTCCCCTCGAATTTCGGACCCCTTCACCACCACGGTCTCCACCTGACCAGCGGCTACCAGGCTCCGGAATTCGGTATACGGCACCGACGCCTGGTCGGCGTCGCGTCCGTACGGCTGGATCAACCAGATGCCGGCCAGGACCAGGAGAAGGATCCAGAAGAAGGCCCGGTTGCGACCCAGTTGCGCGGCAGGGGACGACGCGCCCTTCCGTCGACCCGCCCCCGACGAGGACGTCCCAGACTTCTTCTTTCCTCCAGTCTTCTCCGGCATTCAGCCATCTCCAGTCCTTGGCCCGTCTTCCTCCCGGCAACACCGGGACCCCGCACCTCTACACCACACAACGGCGTTTTACCGCAACCCCCCTCCCACCCCTGCGTTCCGGGATTGGCTTGCAGGGATGCTTCAGGCCGAGATGGCCGACCTGTCTCTCTCGGTCCACCCGAGTTGACGGTGAGCCACCCCGTTGGTCAGGTTCTTTCTATCCATCCACCCATTCAACCAGAACGGCCATGCTCAGCTCCATGATTCGAGCCGGATTTCGGCACCTCGGTCCCTGCCTGGGCCTGACCCTGGCGCTCCTCCTTCCCGGCCCCCTCGCGGCTACACCAGATGTAGAGCGCACCTTCATCCTGGGGACCCTGCCCACCTCGGCTCCCTCCGACTCCCTCTCCCGGGTGGATGAGATCTTCCGCGCGTTCGACTCGGCCCGAAGCCCGGGATGCGCCGTAGGGGTGGCGCGGAATGGTCAGACTCTCCTGGAACGGGCCTGGGGAATGGCCGATCTGGAACACCGGGTTGCCAACGAGTCAGGCACCGTCTTCGAGGCCGGTTCCGTCTCAAAACAGTTCACGGTGGCCGCCATCGTACTTCTGGCCCTGGATGGAGAGATTTCGCTGGAGGACGATGTCCGAGACCATATCCCCGAACTCCCGGACTACGGCGAGACCATCACCCTCCGCCACATGATCACCCACACCAGTGGACTTCGGGACTGGGGCCATGTGGCAGCCTTTTCCGGATGGGGTCGACCGGAGCGAACCCACGACCATGACCACGTGGTGGATATCGCCAGCCGGCAGAGTGCCCTCAACTTCATGCCCGGCGAAGCCTACTCCTACTCCAACACCGGCTTCAACCTCCTGGCCGTCATCGTGGAGCGTGTGACGGATCAGAGCTTTGCCGACTTCTCCAGGGAACGGCTGTTCACGCCCCTGGGGCTTCATGACACCCAGTGGAGAGATGATTATCGGCGCATCGTCCCCGGTCGGGCTTCCGCCTATTCTCCCTCGGAGAACGGCTTCGTCATCAACCGGCCCATTGAGCACGTCCATGGGAACGGAGGCCTCCTCACCACCGTCAGCGACCTTCTCCGGTGGAACGAGCACCTCCGGACCGGAACGCTGGGTGCCGAATTCATGACCCAGATGCACACCCGCGGTGTCTTGAACAATGGCGAAGAGATCCACTATGCCGGGGGCCTCCAATTCGGCTCCCAGAACGGTGTGGAACGGATCAGCCACACCGGGGCCACCTCCGGCTACCGCGCGTACCTGGCCCTCTTTCCCCAGGAAGAGCTGTCGGTAACCGTTCTCTGCAACACCTCCAACGCAAATCCAGGCGCACTGGGAGGGCAGGTGTCAGCGGTTTTCCTGCCGGACCCACCTGAGGGTGCCGAAGAACCAGAGGATCCGGCCCAGGAGGACACGGAAGCCTCACCCTGGGAGCCCACAGCAGAGGATCTATCCGCCTTCGCCGGCACCTATTACAGCGACGATGCGGAGGTTACCCTCCGGGTCGTGGTGGAGGATGGTGAGTTGGTGATCCTCCGGCGTCCTTCGGACCGGTTTCCCCTGACCCCATCCAGCCAGGACGCTACCTTCGAAGGGTCTCTGGGGGAGATCCGTTTCATCCGGGACGACACCCGCGGACCGGCCACCCAGTTCAGTGTCTCCCAGGCCCGGGTCCATGACATGCGCTTCGTCCGGGTCGATCCCTAAAAGGCTGTCGAAGAAGTAGAGGCGCCTCATCGGAGCGGAAGGCAAGCCACGTTGCGAGCACCCCCCCATCCATGATCATCCAGAATGCTCAACGGCTGCAGCGATTGGCGGAGCAGCTCCTGGCTCTCCAGCGCCGCCTGGAGGCAGGGAGCGGCGACACCTCCCATATCCGAGAGGGGCTGGAGGAGGTCGCCCGGCGAGTGGGCGTGGATCTGGACGTCCTCCGCATCGCTCATCCGGACACCGTTGTGGAGGTCCTCTCACCCGATGGTGGCGGTGACCCGGGAAAGCTGTGGGCCGCCGGCGAGGTTCTCTATCTGGAGGGCGTCCGAGCCCTGGCTGAGGACCAGCTCCATACCGGCCGTTCAGCCCTCGTGAAAGCCCGCCTCCTCCTGCAGGCCCTGGATTCGGACCTGGCGCTCCCAGAGGGGGCTCATCCGGTGGAGCTCAGGCTGGAGGAACTGAACCAGCTCCTCACCTCTCCGGGCAGGGAGGCCAGTTCGTGAGCGAACCCCTTCCCCTCCCCTTCCGGAACCAGGCGCAGGAACCCACCGACACCGATCCGCTGACCGTCCTCCGAAGCACCTTCGGCTACGAGGGCTTCCGGCCAGGACAGGAAACAGTCATCGAGGCCGTATTGGAGGGACGGGACTGCATCGCCCTCATGCCCACTGGCGCCGGGAAGTCGCTCACCTACCAGATCCCGGCCCGGATGATGGATGGGGCCGTCCTGGTCATCTCTCCCCTCATCAGCCTCATGAAGGACCAGGTGGACGGCCTCCTGGAAGTGGGATTCCAGGCGGCGGAGATCAACTCCTCCCTGGAGTTCGAGGAACGCCGGGAACGACTGGCCCAACTTCGGAGGGGTGAGTTGGAGGTGGTGTTCCTCGCACCCGAAGCTCTGGACGGGAGCCTCCGGAGCTTCATCACAGACTGTCCCATCGCTCTCCTCGTGGTGGATGAAGCCCACTGCATCAGTCAGTGGGGCCATGACTTCCGGCCGGCCTATCGGCGACTCCGAGGGCTGAAAGAGGAGTTGTCAGTCCCTGTTCTGGCCTTGACCGCTACTGCGACCCGGCCGGTGGCCAGAGATGTCCTCCACCAATTGGGAATGCGAAAGCCGGCCGGCTACAAAGGGTCGTTCTTCCGCCCCAACCTCAGAATCGGATGTCGGAAGAAGGGGTCCGGCAACACCCGTCGCGAGATTCTGGCCCTGATCCGGGAGTGGGAGGGAGAGAGCGGGATCGTCTACTGCCTCTCCCGACGGGGGGTGGAAAGCACCACCCGATTTCTACAGGAGAAGGGCATCCGAGCCCGAGCCTACCATGCCGGGCTTCCGTCAGAGGAACGGTCCCGGACCCAGGAGGACTTCCAGCACGACCAGATCGATGTGGTCGTGGCCACGGTGGCCTTCGGCATGGGGATCGACAAACCTGACGTCAGGTTCGTGATCCATCGGGACATGCCCAAGGACGTGGAATCCTGGTACCAGGAGATGGGTCGGGCAGGCCGGGATGGGCTTCCCAGCGACTGTATCCTCTTCTATTCCTGGGCCGACGTGAAGATGCATGAGCGCTTCCTGGATGAGATCCAGGATCCGGAGCTTCGCCACCAGAAGGCACAGGGCACCGTCGGGATCTTCCAGATGGTGGAGGATGGCGGGTGCCGTCACCAGGCCATCCTGGCTCACTTCGACGAGGCCATGGATCCTTGTGGGCGTTCGTGTGACCTCTGCACCGGAGAGTCGGTGGCGGACCGGGCTTCAGCGTCCGGCCACCTCGGGTCGAAGACACGAAGGGCGACAAGTTCCACATCGAGACAGGGGATGGAGATTGACGGTGGCGGCCCCCAGGACCGTTCCAGGCGTGCCACTCCCCTCCAAGCTTCCCCTGAAGAGGAGGCCCTTTTCCAGGAATTGAGAGAACTCCGGCTGGAACTGGCCCGGAATCAAGGAGTGCCGGCCTACATCGTTTTCAATGATCAGGTCCTTCGGGACATGGCCACACTCCGCCCCACCACCCCCGACGAACTCCTGGGAGTGTCCGGCGTGGGACCCACCAAGCTCGAACGCTACGGCCCTCACTTCCTCTCGCTCCTGAGGGAATGGGCGTGACGACCCCATGGGGTGGAATGGCTGTGACACCCCTCGGTCCCGCATCACCATTCTGGCGCCCCCGAACCCACCCCACTCTTTGACCCGAGGCTCTGGTGACCTTCTCTTGAGAGGGTGGCCCACATGCGGGTCACCCCGATCGCCGGGACCTTCCCCCGGCTTCCGGGTAACGAAAATTGCCGGATCCCGTCGTGGTGACAGGATCCAAACCCCGTGCCGGCAGCCTACCGCAGCCGGCTCCACCCTCAGGTCCCCAAGGAGGTACCCGAGATTTCCAGCAAACCCAGAGTGAATGACCAGATCCGTATCAGCCCGGTCCGCCTCATCGATTCCGATGGCGAACAGGTCGGCGTCGTAGCCCTGCAGGCCGCCCGGGAGAAGGCCCAGGAACAGGAGTTGGATCTGGTGGAGGTAGCGCCCCAGGCCCGCCCGCCGGTCGTGAAGATCATGGACTGGGGGAAGTACCAGTACGAACAGCAGAAACAGGCCCAGGAGGCCCGGAAGAACCAGACTACCGTCGAGATCAAGGAAGTCCAGCTCCGTCCCGTGACGGAGGACCACGACTTCCAGACCAAGATCAAGCGAGCCCGTCGTTTCCTGGAGGACGGGAACATCGTCCGGGTAGTCCTGCGCTATCGGGGTCGGGAACTCCGACGCCCCGAAGTCGGGGAGGCCATGCTCGACCGGGTCGAAGAGGCCACCGAGGATCTGGCGACTGTGGAGCACCGCTCCCGAAAGATCGAAGGCCGTCGCCTCCTCATGCGGCTTGAGCCGATCTCCAACTGACGGTCTCGACCCTACACGCCGCGCCCGGCTCTACCTGGGTCGGGTCCGGCGTGTAGGCGTCGCTGCCCGGGGATCCTCGGGCCAGTAGTGCTTGGGGTACCGTCCCCGCATGTCCTTCCGGACCTGGAAGTAGGCATCATCCCAGAAGCTGGACAGGTCCTGGGTGACCTGGACTGGACGTTGGGCCGGTGAGAGGAGTCGCATGGTCAGCGGAACCCGGCCTCCGGCAATCCGTGGCGTCTCCTCCAACCCGAAGACCTCCTGTAGCCTGACCGCCAATGCCGGGGCGCCAGGGTCGGAGTAGTCCACCCGGATCCGGGATCCGCTGGGGACCTCCAGGTGGGTCGGCGCCCACGCATCGAGACGTGCTCGGGCTTCCCATGGGAGACGGGACAGGAGGGCCTGGGCCAGATCCAATGATTTCAGGTCGTCCAGGGATCGCATGCCCGCCATGAAGGGCAGGAGCCACTGATCCACGGACTCGGCCAACGCATCCTCTGAAGCCGCCGGCCACTCTTCCGGATCCAACTGGTGGAGGAAGTGGATTCGGTCCCGGAGTTGTACTGTCTCCCGATGCCAGGGCAGGACCTGAAGTCCTCGCTGGGCTACGCCCTTGAGAAGGGCTCGGGCAACCTGATGAGGATCGGGATCGACCAGTGGGGCACCAGCCAGCTCCAGCGCTCCCAGTCGGTGCACCCGGCGAGTTCGCACCCGGCCGGCCTCATCATCCCAGTGGACCTCATCCTCCACTTCAATATCCCGGGAGAATACGTTCTGGATGTCCTCCAACGTGAGAGGGGCTGCCTGGAAGATCCGAGCCTCTCGCCCCTGTCCGGCCACCTCCACTGCTACCAACCAGTCTTCTTGCTCCAGACTCTGGGACTCGGCGAACGCCGCGCCGCGCCCACTCCGCAGGAGGAAACGTCCTCGTGTGCCCGGGCGTCTCCGGGCGATCCGGTCCGGATAGGCCAGGGCGGCAAGGACCCCGGTCGGCCCCAGCCCCTTCCGTCGCTGGGAGGATCCGGTAATTCCGGAAACCCTTTTCCAGTGAGCCACCTCGCGTCGGACTCGGGCCAGGCCCCCTCCATGGACCCGGTGCCCACCCAAGGGTGAACGCCCGGTCCGCAGCGCCTCCACCCGAAGTCGAAGATCGGCATCGGCAGCCCGACCCTCCCGTTGAAGGATGTCCCGCTCGCCCAGGAGCGCCGCCAGCTCCGCCGCGGCCTGTCCGTCGCCCAGCTCCCGCCCCCCCAGAAGCATTCGGCCCAAGCGGGGATGCACACCCATGGATGCCACCTCCTGGCCTCGTTCAGTAAGCCCGCCCTTCGAATCCAGGAGGCCCAACTCCCCCAGGAGTTCACGTGCCTGGGACAGGGATGCCTCCGGCGGTGGATCCAGCCAGTCCAACTCCTCCGGCTCGGCACCCCAGCGCTTGAGCTCCAGGAGCAGTGGAGCCAGGTCAGCTTCCAGGATCTCCGGTCGGCGGCGGGGGACCAGGCCCCGATCCTCACCCCGGGTCCAGAGCCGATAGCACACCCCTGGGGCCACCCGTCCCGCACGCCCCCGTCGCTGGTCCGCCGAGTCCCGCGTTACCCGCACCGTCTCCAGGCGAGTCATCCCCGTCCCCGGATCGAAGCGGGGAACCCGCATGAGCCCAGCATCTACGACCACCCGAACCCCCTCGATCGTGAGGGAGGTTTCGGCAATGGCCGAGGCCAGAACCACCTTCCGCCGGTCCGGTGGACTGGGCGCGATAGCCCGGTCCTGAGCCGCCTGGTCCAGACTCCCGTGGAGAGGATGGAGGGTCACGCCTCTTGGCAGCCCGGCCTCCTGGAGTCGCTCTTCGGTCCGACGGATCTCTCCCGTCCCAGGGAGGAAGACAAGAATATCCCCCTCTGTTTCATCCAGGGCCTGGAGCACCGTGGCCGCAGTGGGCGGCTCGATCCACCCGCCCACCGACGTTTTCCTGAATCGGGTCTCCACCGGATATTCTCGTCCCTGGCTCTCCAGGACGGTGGCCTGACCCCGTCCCTGCGCCAGGAGATCAGCCACTGGGCCAGGATCCAGAGTAGCGGACATGACCAGAAGCCGAAGATCGTCCCGGAAGAGGCTCCGGCTCTGGAGCGCCAGGGCCAGACCCAGGTCGGCATGGAGGGACCGCTCATGGAATTCGTCGAAGAGGATGGCCCCTATGTCCTGCAGGGTAGGATCCCCCTGGAGCATTCGGGTCAACACACCCTCCGTCACCACCTCCACCCGAGTCCGGGCACTCACCCGGGTATCCATCCGGATCCGGTATCCGATCAGGCCCCCCACCTCCTCCTCGCCGACCAGGGATGCCATGCGATAGGCGGCAGCCCGCGTCGCCAGCCGCCGGGGCTCCAACACCAGGATCTTCTTCCCTGCCAACCAGTCCGCCTCCAGGAGGGCAAGAGGCACCGTGGTGGTCTTACCTGCTCCCGGCGGGGCCACCAGGACTGCGGCGCCCTCTTCCCCCAAGGTCCTGGAGACCCGGGGAAGGAGCGGCCGAATGGGGAGGTCGGGAAGTTGGATCGTCATATCTTTCTCCACCATGTAGGCGGCTGGGAGTTCCCCCCTGGAGACCGGGAGCGGGTTGAGCCGAGGACCGGGAGCGGGTTAGATCGGAGACCGGGTTGGAGCCTCGGGATCCCTCCAGGAAAGCTTGTCGAGGGAAATCCTGACTGCCATCGTGGTATGAGCAGGTCGAAGGCTCTGGAAGACCCATCCATCCTCAGTCAGCGTTCGCATCTTCACCTGCACCACTCTTCGGCCTCGCCTGTACCACTCTTCGGCACCTCAGCTCCTCAGGATCCGCCATGAAACTAGAACGGATCGACGACTACCGCTGGCGCCTCCCCCGCTCCGGAGAGATGCGGGTGGACGGGCTCATCTTTGCCGATGATATCCTCATGGAGGACATCCGGGAGGACCAGGCCGTTCAACAGGTGGCGAATGTAGCCACTCTCCCAGGAATTGTGGGGCACTCCATCGGCATGCCCGACATCCATTGGGGATACGGCTTCCCCATCGGCGGGGTGGCCGCCTTCGATCCGGAGGAGGGGGGCGTCATCTCTCCGGGTGGGGTGGGATACGACATCAACTGTGGCGTCCGGCTCCATCGATCCGACCTCCAGGTAGATCAGATCAGGCCCCGTCTCTCCCAACTCATGGATGACCTCTTCCAACGCATCCCCTCAGGAGTGGGACGTGGCTACAAGAAGTTCATCCTCTCGCCCCGGCAGATCCGATCCATCCTGGAGGAGGGGGCCGGGTGGGTCGTGAACGAAGGATACGGGTGGTCTCAGGACCTGGACCGGATAGAGGATGGGGGGTGCCTCGAGGGCGCCGACCCGGATCAGGTGAGTGAGCGGGCTATCCGGCGGGGGAAGGACCAGGTGGGTACCGTGGGAAGTGGGAACCACTTCATCGAGGTCGGCTATGTGGATGAGGTCTACGATGAGTCATCCGCCCAGGCAATGGGACTCCCCCAGGGGACCGTCACCGTCTTCATTCACTCCGGCTCCAGGGGCTTGGGCTACCAGGTCTGTGACGACTTCCTGGACGTCATGATGAGGGCCGCCAAACGGTTTCAGATCCATCTTCCCGACAAGCAACTCGTGTGCGCGCCGGTCACGTCCGCCGAGGGCACCCGTTACATCGGAGCCATGCGGGCGGCAGCCAACTACGCCTTCGCCAACCGTCAGATGATGGGGCACCGCGTCCGGGAAAGCTTCCAGGAGATCCTGGGATCCTCAGCCCAGGAGCTGGGCCTTGAGCTTGTCTACGACGTGGCCCACAACAACGCCAAACTGGAGGAGCACCGGGTGGACGGGGCCGTCCGGAAGGTCTGGGTCCACCGGAAGGGGGCCACCCGGGCCTTCCCACCGGGGCACGCGGATCTCCCGTCTGCCTACCGGGAACTGGGGCAGCCCGTCTTCATCCCCGGAGACATGGGCCGCTACTCCTATGTCCTGGTCGGCACCCAGGGCGCATATGACGAGACCTTTGGCTCCACCTGCCACGGAGCAGGACGTCGAAAGAGTCGACGGCAGTCCAAGCGGGATACCCGAGGCCGGAACCTGAAGGAAGAGTTCGCCCGGCAAGGGATCCAGGTCCGGGCTTCCTCAGGAGGCACCATTGCGGAGGAGGTTCCAGAAGCCTACAAGGACGTGGCTGATGTCGTCCGGGTGGTGGACCAAGCAGGAATCGGCCGGACCGTGGCCCGCCTCCGTCCCCTGGGAGTCCTGAAGGGTTAGAAAAAGTCCTGACCGGCTACAAGGCTCTTGTAGCACTGGCAGGGCCACCGTTGGGAGCGCCAGGAGGCGGCTGAGCACCAGGTCCTCCGCCGCAGTTCAGCCCAAAAATAGTTGACTGAGTCAACTATTTTTGGGTGCGCCCCCCGGCCTCGCCCGACCGTTGGTCCGACCCCGAGCCGCTCATCCCGCCCGATCCACCCATGGCCCCCGGCTCAGCCGGCCCACTCCCCAGACCGGACAGATCGGGAAGATCGGCCCGTGCTCCCGGCTTACCCTCCAGAAGGTTCGTGTAGACCCGCTGGGTAGGATACGCCAGGTCGATCCCATCTTCTGCGGAGAAGGCCTCCAGAATCCCCTCCCAGATGGCCTGATGGAGGCCCCGCCGACGCCGGGCAGGAGAAATGAACCGCATGGTGAGGAGGACTCCGCTGGCATCGGCGGAGGTGTAGACGGTCGGGGTCAAGGTCCCATAATGGATGTAGAGCTTCCGGGAAGCCGCCTTCACGGCCGATTGGGCATTCTCCACCACATCAGCCGTTTCCCGGGTCACCAGGTCCAGGAGGATCTCCCGGGCCCGCTTCCAATCGCTCTCGAAGGTGATGAGGACCGGAATCTCGTGCCAGACGAAGGGAAACTCGGCCGTGTAGTTGGCCAGGGGATGGGAGAAGACACGGGCGTTGGGCACGTGGATGATCCGCCCCGTGCTCTGATCGGCAGCCACCCAGTTTCCGATCTCCAGGAGGGAGAACTGGAAGAGTCGGATGTCCACCACGTCACCGGCATTTTCGCCGACCTGGACCCGATCCCCTACCCGAAAGGGATGCCGGAAGAGGATGAAAGCCCATCCGGCCATGTTCGACACCAGGTCCCGCAGAGCGATGGCCAGGCCCGCCGTCAGGAGCCCCAGGAAGGTCCCCATGTCCCGGAGCGCCTCCACCCAGATCTGGCTCAGGAGAACCAGGATCAGGACGAAGGCAACGTAGCCCGACCCCTTCCCCCACTGGTATCGGACCCGGGGTTCGTCGATGCGCTGATTCGCCAGCCTCAGGACTAGCCAACGAATCGCCCAGACCACAACGATGGCCAGAACGGACAGGAGAATGTTCTCCTGGGCGTTGGCAGCCAGCTCCAACGCCTGCCGTAGCCCCTCCTCCGTCTCCTGGCCCGCCTCCATGGCTACACCGTCCTCTCCGCGGCCGAGATCCTGGCCCCGTCATCGGCGCCCCCTTCTCCATCGTCCTCCGGACCTTCTCGGTGGGCCCGCAGGAGGGCGCTCAGAGACTCCAGCCCCACCCAGATGGTGGCCACCAGGATGATGACATCCATGAAGACCAGGAAGTACTGCTCGTTCCTCCAGAACTGGGCGAGCTGATAGAGGAGGGCCAGGATGGTCATGCTGATGAGGAAGGCGAACGGGACCAGGGTGAAGATGGTCCGCCGCCCCTTCTTCAAGAGGATGACGCTGAGCACCAGGAGGGTGAGGGCCGCGAGGAGCTGGTTGGTGGTACCGAAGAGGGGCCAGATAATGAGGCCTCCCGTCCCGGCGCCGCCTCCAGCGCCGAAGGCCAGGGCAATACAGGCCGCCACGGCCAGCAGGGTGGAGAGAACCCGTCCGGTCAGGGCCGGAATCCGATAGATGACGCCCCACTCCTGAATGATGTACCGCTGGAGGCGGACGCCGGTGTCCATGGTGGTTGCAGCGAAGAGGACGGCCATGACAGCCAGGAGCGTCTCTCCGAAATGGGACGGGAGACCCGTACCGGTGGCAATGATGGCTCCTCCGCCCTGGACGAAGGCCAGGAGGCCCCCCGAAGCGAAGGAAGTATAGAAACCCTCCCAGTCGGCCAGCGTGGCAAATCCGGCGGTGCAGGCCAGGATGGCCGCCAGGGCCAGAGCTCCTTCGCCTACCGCTCCCAGGTACCCTACGAACCGAACGTCCGTCTCCGTGTTCAGCTGCTTGGAGGTGGTCCCGGACGCCACCAGCCCGTGGAAGCCGGAGATCGCACCGCAGGCGATGGTCACGAAGAGCAGGGGCAGCAGAGGCGGCACATCGCCGGGGAGTCCCGTGTTGAGAGCCGGCGCCACCACTGTGGGGTTCGCCAGGAGTACGGCGGTGAAGAAGATGGCCAACCCGATGAAGAGCTGGAGACCGTTGATATAGTCCCGGGGCTGCAGAAGGACCCAGACCGGCAGGAGCGAGGCCACCGCCGCGTAGGCGAAGAGGATGAGGACCCACTGCCCTGGCGCTCCAAGGCCCGCCACCTCCTCCGGAAGCCCCAGGGGAACGGCATCCCCGACGAACATGGAGGCATACAGGAGGATGAGGGCGATGATGGAGGGCCAGAGGAGCCCGACCCCCCTCCGATAGAGGAGCCACCCGATTCCCAGCGCCACTGCGATCACGAACCAGGAGGGGATCACACTGCTGGGAAAGTCGACGAAGAGTCCTGCAATGATAATGGCGAAGACCGCGTTCACCATGAGGAGCAGGAGGAAGATCACCACCATGAAGAGGCTCCGAGCCCTTGCTCCCACGGCGTTCTCGGTGAGCGCGCCGATGGACTGCCCCTTGTTCCGGACACTGGCCCACAGCGCCCCGGCATCGTGGACGCCGGCGAAGAAGATGGTCCCGAACACCACCCAGAGGAAGGCTGGAACCCATCCCCAGATCACCGCGATGGCAGGGCCCACAATCGGGGCGGCCCCGGCCACCGAGGTGAAATGATGCCCCCAGAGGACCCACTTGTTCGTGGGGACGAAGTCGACCCCGTCCTCCTGGGCATGGGCCGGGGTCTCGAAGGNGGGATCGAGCCGGAAGATCCGATCGGAAATGAAGCGGGAGTAGAAGATGTAGCCCAGGGCGAAGGCACCCAGACCCACGACCATGAGGAGGATAGCGTTCATCAGTCCTCCTCCTCGTTCAGTTCCAGTTCGGCCAGACGGAAGCGGTCACCCAGATCGGCGAACCGCCCGTCCACCAAAGCACGGGAAGCGATGAGCTCTCCCACCATGGGACCGAACTTGAACCCTTCGGCACTCCCGCCGCCGGCCAGGAGGACATTCTCCATCTCGGGGTGGTCATCGATGATCCAGTCCCGGGTAGCGCTGGATTCGTAGTGGCAGGCCCGGGTCTCGACGATGGGTTGCTGGGCGATGATGGGGAATCGCTCCTGGAGGATCTCCATGGGGCGCTCGTGAAACTCCTCGGGGATCCAGCGGACGGAGGTATCCGGATCCTCACCCACTCTTCCCCCGGTCCGGATCCGGAAGCCCCGGTTGTCCGGTGGGAGGGTGGGCCAACCCGTTACCCCGGGGAAGCCCCAACTGGGGAGGTTCGGATAGCTGAACCGGTAGTCCCCCGGCGGCGTCCCAAAGTAGAAGACGTGCCCCATGGTGGTGATTCGGAGCCGGTCGGCCATAATCTCGGGAAACGCCTTGGGAAACCAGGGCCCCAGCGCAAAGACGTACCGATCGGCGGAGATGGAGTCGGCCCCGTCGTCCAGGTCCAACGAGACCATCCGCCCTCCCTCCACCGGGCCGGGGCGGGCCTTGGCAATCCGGATCTGGCCACCGCGCTGCTGGAAGATGCCGGCCACCCGCCGGCAGGCGGCCCTGGAACGGACCACTCCAGCCCCCGGCTCGTAGAGAGCCGCCTCGATCCCTTCGATCTGGATCTGGGGCCAACGACTCCGGACCTCGTCAGGTGAGAGCACCTCGTAGGGCACCCCCACCGTATCCCACACTTCGCGGACCTCCTCAATCTGTCCCTCGGTCGTGTCCCGCAGGATCAGGTCACCCGTGGTATAGAAGAGGGGGTCCCCCATGGCTGGAGACCATTCCTCGTCGAATTCCCGCCAACGCTCCATGGCCAGATTCGCCCACTCGGTCCAGAGCTCCCGTCCGGCGTAGGAGCTTCGGACGCCCCGGGTCTCGTCCCCTGAGGTAGAACGAGAATTCCCCGCACCATAGAGATCCACTAGCGTGACACGGGCACCCATCTCCTGCAGGTGATAGGCCGTCCAGACGCCGAAAGCACCGGCACCGATGACCACCACCTCCGGCCCCGTTCCCGGTGCTGCAGCGGACGGGGTCGCAGCAGCGGCAGCCGAGCTTCCACATCCGGAGAGGAACCCCCCAAGGGAACCGGTGAGTGCCAGAGCACCCGCACCGGCACCGGAACGGCGAAGGAAGTCCCGGCGATCCATCCCGGTGGCCTGGAGCGAGCCATCTTCCCGGTGCGGTGAGGCCTCCTCCAGTCCTCGANCCTCCGAGGCTACCGGCTTATCTGATCCCATCCGCTCCTTCTTCCCTCCGTCACTCAAGACGTCCTCCACTGGTAAGAAAAGTCAACGTCCTTCAGCCACTCTTGTCCATTCCCATCACCCTACAGGCGCATCGCCACCCTCAAGCCTTTCCTACCGTGCGGCGCCGATGCATTCGATCTCCACCTGGGCCGCAGCCGGAAGCGCTCGTACGGCCACAGCCGAACGGGCCGGTGGATTGGAGGGGAAGAATTCAGAATACACCTGATTCATCCCCTGGTAGTCGTCCATGTCCACCAGGAAAACGGTGCACTTCACCATGTCATCCAGAGTGGCGTCCACAGCCTGGAGACGCTCCTGGATCCCTTCCAGGGCTCGGCGAGTAGCCTCTCCGATGTCTCCATCATCGCTCCGGCCGATCACTCCGGAGAGAAAATAGAGGTCTCCCGTCCTGACAATAGGGGCAAAGGGGGTGGTGACCTCTCCACCGGCCGGGTTGATGACCTCCTTGTGGGGCCCTCCACCTGCGGCGCAGGCACCCATCAGAAGGGGGAGCACCAACACTGCCGCTGTCGCTATCAAAGCTCTCCGCATGAGGGCTTCTCCTCCGGTATATGGTTGGTTGAAAGAGTCCTTCGCAGTTTACGGGCGAATCACAGCCGAACAAGATATGGACCCGTTGCTCCCCGCGCATCTCCCCTGAAGGGACCGGGAGCGATACCTTGACCCCATACACAGCGTTGAACGTCTCACCCCGTCGCTTTCCACTCCCAGGGACAGCGCCTCCGGAGGAGCCCCATGTCGTCCGCCACCCCCCCTTGCCCACCAAGCCACGCCCGGTCCCACCTCTCCCACTCCCCTGGTCAAATGAGGCCGGCGATCCTGATCTGGCTCTTCCTGGCCCTGTTACCCGGGATCCATTTCCTTTCCGGACCGGTCTTGAGCCTGGGTCCAGTCCCCCTCCACGGCCAGGTGCTGGAGCGATTCACCCCGGAGGAAGGATATGCTCTTCCTCCGAGCGAGGTGCAGGAGTTTTTCCAGCGAGATGCCAACTTTGCCGCCCTGGACCACCCGGATCCCACTGGAGAGCGCTTCCTGATCCCCCTCCGGACCGAGCTCTCCACCCTGGAACGGATGGGAGAGCCAACGCTCCGCCTCGCCGAGATGGAGATCCGGCCGGAGCGGGACCGGCTCTGGCATCTGGACACCTATGGCATCTATGGCTTCCGGATCTACTCCCTTCCGGAGCGGACTTTCCGGGACGTGGCGCTCCCGGAAGAGGCCTTCGCCAGTGACTTCATGTGGGCACCGGACGGACGCCAGATCGCCTTTCTGACCCATCTCCGGAGCCACACCCAACTCTGGATGGCATCGGCAGAGACGGGAGAAGCCGGGCCGGTGGGAGAGGGTCGGATCATGGCGACCATGGCCACAGGCGCCGGGGGCCAGGGAAGCCGACCATCCAACATGCTCCAGTGGACGCCGGAAGCCTCACTCCTGACATTGGTGGTACCTCCCTCCAGGGACGTGCCACCTCAACGACCTGCCGTCCCTCCTGCGCCGGTGATCCGCCGGTCCCTGGATGAATCGGCCCAGATCCGAACCTTCCCCTACCTCCTGGAAGACGAACACGACGCGGCACTCTTCGAGCACTACACCACCAGCCAGATCGCAGAGTTCGAAAATGGCGCTGAGCCCCGGCTCATCGGGTCACCGGCCATGTACGAGTCCATCTCGTTGAGCCCAGACGGCAACTACATCCTGGCTACTGTGGTGGAGCCCCCCCTCTCGTATCTCACCTCGTGGCGGTCCTTTCCCCGCCGGGTGATCGTCCTGGATCGTCAGGACGGCACTGAACTGGCCACGCTCCAGGAGCAGGACGTCCGGAAGGGGCGGGACTCGGAGGAGGATGATCCCCGGCGGGACTTCCGCTGGCGCCCAGACGGGTCCGGGCTCCACTACATCCAGAAATCGGAGGAGGGATCGGACGAACACCTCATGCTCCTGACCGCCCCCTTTGACACGGCCGGAGCACAGACGGTCGCCACCTCCCACCGGACCATCCAAAATGTGGTGTACGACTCGGCGGGGGAGCACGCCCTGGCCCAGGTGGCCGAGGAGGGGCGGGAGGGACTGGTCCACTTCGATCTGACCCGGCCCGATCCTGAGGCCCGGGTCCTCCTGGAGCTCGAGTCCCAGGACGATCCCACCTCCCTCCGAGGAGAGGTTGTCACGCAGCGGACCGGGAATGGACTGGAGTACGCCCTGCTTTCAGAGGACGGCGGTCAGGCCTACCTCCAGGGCCCGGGATTCCGGGAAGACTTCCGGCCTCAACCCTTCATCGACGCGGTGTCCCTGGAGGACGGGTCCACCCAGCGGCTCTTCCAGGGTTCCACAGACGCATGGGAACGGCCCCTGGTAGCCCTGGATGCTGGAGTGGAGCGCCTCATCGTGAGCCGGGAGTCCAAGGAAGACTTTCCGGACAGCTTCCTCTGGGAGCGAAATGGGAGCCATGGGAGCTTCGTGGAGAACCTGACCCAGAACGAAGATCCCTTCCCCGAGCTGACCGCAGCACAGCGCATCGACTACTCATTCACCCGTCGGGACGGTCTGGAAGTCCAGGCCCGTGTGTCCCTTCCCACCGATTACGTGGAGGGAGAACGGGTGCCCGCCATCTTCTGGACCTATCCTCGGGAATACACCTCCCCGGAGGGATATGAGCGAGCTGCCATCCGGAGCCGTAACCACAACGCCTTCCACCATGTGACCTGGCTCCGGTGGTCCGACATCTGGCTCAGCCAGGGGTACGCCGTGGTCCACCCCGACGTCCCCATCGTAGGCGAGAACTACAACGACACCTACATCGCCAATCTCAGCGATGCCATGTACGCAGCCATCCGGGCCACAGATGAATTGCAGGTGGTGGACATCCAGCGGATCGGACACGGGGGCCACTCCTACGGCGCCTTCGCCACGGTCAACCTCCTGGCCCACACTCCGTATTTCCAGGCAGGGATCGCCGGCCATGGCGCCTACAATCGGAGTCTCACGCCGGCCGGCTTCCAGGCAGAGCGCCGCATGCTCTGGGAGGCGCCCCATACCTATACGGCCATGTCACCCTTCTTCTATGCCCACCAGATCGAGACTCCNCTTCTCATGTACCATGGAGCCGACGACAACAACACGGGAACCTGGCCCATGCAATCCGAACGGCTCATCCATGCCCTCACCAACCTGGGAAAAGATGCAGTCCTCTACATGTATCCGTTTGAGTCCCACACCCCTCGGGCATTGGAGAACAATCTGGACATGTGGGCTCGCTGGCTCGAATGGTTCGACCACTATGTGAAGGGTGCGCCGTCCACTGCCGTAGCCGATGACGCTGACGGGAACGAGGAAGGCTAGAAGGCTGACAGGGAATGGGGCGCCGGTTCCAGAAAGGTGTCTTCAGAAAACCGCCCCTGGTCCCGCTCCGGGTGATCCACGTTGAAGTGCAGCCCCCGGCTTTCCTTTCGTAGACGTGCAGAGGTCACGATGAGGTGGGAGAGTTGGAGGAGGTTCCGGAGCTCAACCCCTTCCACCGACCAGGGAAGGTGGGGCCAGCGCCCCTCCTCCACCTCCGTGAGCTCCTTCACGCGCCGGGCTGCACGCTCCAGACCCTCATCGGACCGGACGATCCCCACGTCCTCCCACATGATGGAGCGGAGACGGCTCCGAACGTGGGCCACCCTCACCTGCTCCGCCCGGTTCACCGGCTCTTGTGGCACCTGAACCGGCGAAAATGACACCCCTGGCTCCGTCCTCGCCTGAGTTCTCTCCGGGTCGGTGAGGACGGCCCGAGCAGCCCGATTGCTGAAAACCACGGCTTCCAGCAATGAGTTGGAGGCCAGTCGGTTGGCCCCATGCACTCCGGTATGGGCTGCCTCACCGGCTGCCAGAAGACCCTGGAGATTCGTACGGCCGTCTTCGTCGGTCACCACGCCCCCACACAGATAGTGGGCCGCCGGAACCACCGGGATTCCACCATTGAAGGGATTGATCCCCTGGGCCCGGCAGCCCGCCATGGCTCCGGGGAACCGGGCTTCCATGATGGCAGGGGTCATGGTGCTCACATCCAGGAGCACATGGGTGTCCCCCGAGCGTTGAAGCTCGTGATGGATCGCCCGGGCCACTACGTCCCGGGACGCAAGCGAGCCCCATGGATCCGCTCCCTCCATGAGGAGGGATCCGTCGAGCCGGCGCAGGACCGCTCCCTCCCCTCGCAAGGCCTCCGAAATCAGAAAGGCAGGATCCTCCGTAGGGTAGAGGGCCGTGGGATGGAACTGGACGAACTCCAGATTGGCGACCTGGGCACCGGCCCGATAGGCCATGGCCACGCCATCACCGGTGGCGATGGTTGGATTGGTGGTATGCCGGTAGACCTGTCCTCCTCCCCCGGTAGCCAGGAAAACCAGGGGGGCCGGGATCCGAACCCGGACTCCCCGTTGTTCATCCAGGGCCACTACGCCCCGACATCGACGTCCTCCATTCACGCCGGGTCCCACCAGGAGGTCGACCACCAGGAGATGTTGCACGACCTGAATTCGCGGGTGGGCTTCCACCGCCGCCAGGAGGGCTCGTTCGATCTCCCTCCCTGTTCGATCTCCCGCACGGACGATCCGGCGGCGGGAGTGTCCTCCCTCCCGCCCTAGCGAAAGGTCTCCATTCTCCCGGTGGAATCGGACCCCCCACTCCACCAACTCCCGGACCCGGTCCGGGCCCTCCCGAACCAGCAGCTCAACCCGGTCTCGATGGCAGAGTCCGTCTCCAGCGCTGAGCGTGTCGGCCAGGTGGAGTTCGGGGTCGTCGTCCGGCCCGAGTCCGGCGGCAATCCCCCCCCGGGCCCAGTTGGTATTCGAGTCAGCCCGGGATTTCTTCGTCACCACCAGAACCGGCGCCTCTTCTGCCACCTTCAAGGCGAAGGTCAGGCCGGCAATCCCCGACCCGATGACGAGGATTGGCGCACCCTCATGGGCCGTTGGCTCCAGAGCAACAGGGACCGGCCCGGCCCACTTGGCATTCACCCCCCGCTTTTCACCTGTCACCTTTCCGGGCCTCCTCCATCCTCTCGCAGAAAACGCAGATCCCGGATCCGAGGCTGGGTGGCGGTGAACCCGGTGATCCGACCCTCACGATCCCGGGTGAACCGGACCTCCCCAAACCCTGGTGCCCTGAAATGATCCGGTCTCAGCGGTCGGAGGAGCTGAACCCCAAGCCGGAAGTGCTCTGCCAGGAGCATGCCGTCTTGAATTCGGAGGGTGTACCGGGAATCCAGTTCGGGACTCCGGTATCGCCCCCCGTACTCCACCAGCTCCTGGGCATCCGGAGACCAGGATGGTTCGGGCTCGGGTTCGTCAGCCCTCCCACTCCCGGTAGCAGCCGAGACCGGACCGACACCGGCCTCCTGGCCCCCACCCAGCGAGTCCCCTTCCTCCAGGAGCCAGCGCAGGATCTCCTCCCCGAGCCCGTCCGCATCCATGACCGCCGTATTTCCCAGAATGGCCACGCCCAGTTGTCGTTCAGGCGCATGGACCAGAACACTCCGATAGCCTGCCCAGGCGCCCCCATGTCGGAAGATGGGCCATCCTGCCAGCACATCCACCATCTGCCCCCAGCCATATCGGATGGACTCACCCCCATTCAGGATCCCATGCTCTCCCAGCCGCTCCACCACCTCCTTCCGGTCGAAGTCCGGCCTCTGCAGGTGCGCCATCCAGCGACCTAGGTCCTGGGCGGTGGTGAAGAGAGAGCTGGACCCATAGGCAGTGAGGTTGGACGTCACCCTTCGGTATCCAAGGTCATGGGAAGCATCCGGAGCATAGGACTCGGCCCGCCCTGGAATGACCTGGCCATGGTCTTCCAGGAAGCGCGTATCCTGCATGTCCAGGGGTTCAAAGATCCGCTTGCGTGTGAACTCTCCAAAGCCTTTTCCCGACACCCGACTGACCACCTCGGCCAGGAGATTGTAGCCGGTGTTGGAATAGGCGTACTCCTCCCCCGGGTCGAAATTCAACTCCGATTGCTGATAGGTCATCCGGAGAATATGCCGGAAGGAGAGCACATCCTCAAAGGACCACCCGGCCATGAAGAGAGCGCCGGGCCAATCCCGGATTCCGCTGGTGTGATGGACCAGATGCCGGATCGTCACCTGCTCCGCAACCTCCGGAAGCTCGGGGATGTGCCGCCTGGCAGGATCATCCAGCGACAGGGCCCCGTCAGCCTCCAGGAGGGCCACGGCATAGGCCGTGAACTGCTTCGAGATGGACGCCACATCGAAGACGGTCTCGGCGCGGTTGGGCACCCCATGCTCCAGGCTGGCCATCCCGTACCCTGCCAGATGAATGGGCTCCCCATCCTGGATCACCACCACGGCAGCCCCCGGCGAATCGGGTCGATCCCATTGGGCCAGAAGGCTGTCCACCACCTGGCTGACCCTCGCCCCCTGCTCTTCCTGAAGGACTGGCCGCACCTCCGCAGGCAACGGCTCCTGGGCCGCCACCACCGCGACGCCTCCCCACCCCTGGGCTGGGCACCCGGTGGAGGTGGCCAGGAAAAGCCCCAGAAGCAGGGGCAGGCACCACGCCCTCCCCGTGCCCATGCAGGCCCAGCCATGGGAGAGGGACGAGAGTTGGGTTGGGATCTGGCTTCGCATTCTTCGTCCGGGTGGGTCCGTCCCTGCCGGACCTCCTCAATCCAGAGGCTTCAGCCCGGCGACGATCTCCTCTCGCTGCGGCTCCAGGAAGGGAGGCAGAACCACCGACTCCCCAAGGCTGGCTTCGTCTTCATCCACAGCGAATCCAGGACCATCGGTGGCGATCTCGAAGAGAATCCCCCCCGGCTCCCGAAAATAGAGGCTCTTGAAGTAGTACCGATCTACGGGCCCGCTGTTCGGCACCCCCATCTGGTTGAGTCGCTGGGCCCACCCTTCGTACTCCTCCTCATCGGGGGTTCGGAACGCCACGTGGTGGACGCCGGCGGCCCCAGGACGGGCCGGTGGAAGATGGGGCTGCACCGCAACGTGAAGCTCGGCGTGGGCTCCCTGTCCCCCCATTTCATATACGTGGACCTGGCTCCGTTCATCCTGATGACCATAGTCCCGAACAGGACGCATCCCCAGGATCCGGGTCAAGGCCTGGTGTGTGGGCTCCAGACGGGGGACGCTGAGAATCACCGGACCCAAGCCCCGCAGTTGATGGATGGCCGGAACCGGGCTCTCCGCCCAGGTGACCGGGTCGTCACCCTGACCATCATCCACCACGAGAAAGAGCCGCTGTCCCTCCGGATCCTGGAAATCCAGAACCGCCCGACCGTCACGCTCTCCAGGGGTTCCTACATCCAACTCCTCGGCCTCCAGACGCCGGGCCCACCAGTCCAGGGAGTTTAGGCTGCCTACCCGAAGCCCGGTCCCAACGATGCTTCCAGTTCCTCGGCGTTCCGGTGGGACGGGCCAATCGAAAAAGGTCAGATCCGTGCCCGGGGTCCCCACTGCGTCAGCATAGAAGAGATGGTAGGCGCTGACGTCGTCCTGATTCACGCTCCGTTTGACCAGGCGCATTCCCATCACTTCGGTGTAGAAGTTCAGGTTGTCCCGGATCCGGGCCGAAATGGCAGTGAGATGGTGGATTCCGATGAGTTCCATGGATTGAGCCTGGTCCCTGTTCTCTGGTCGAGTTGGAGGCTGGGTTGCAGAGGTCGCGGTCAGAGCTGAACGGGCTTCGACCCCGACTACCATGGAGCCGGTTGGTGGATCCACTCGTCCCCGCCACGGACCTGGGGAACGGCGACGACCCGGAGTCGACAGGTGGAACCCGATCCGGTGGTTTGAGCTTCCGCCCCGTTGCCCGTAATTTGCGAGTTCAGACCCATTGCCTGGAGGCACCCATGTCGTTCGTCAGTATCCCCGGAGACGGCCCACACCGTTCCACCCTCCTCCCCTCCACCCTGGCCAACGGTCGTGTGCTGGCGGCCCTCTTCCTTCTGGCGGGGCTGGCGCTGTTCACCGGCGCCTGTGCCTCTTCGGGACAGAGTTCCAGCCGGGGAACCAGTGGAGCCATCACCTTCGAGATGATCGATGATCTCTCCAGCTCCGTCTCCGACGCCTATGCCGTGGTGGACCGACTGCGTCCCCAATGGCTCCGGTCCCGAGGTGCCACGTCGCTCCGGAATCCCCAACCGGACTATCCCGTCGTCTATCTGGATGGAACCCGCTGGGGACCCGTGGGCACGCTGCGGGAGATCAACTCCAACTCGGTGAGTGAGATCCGTTACATCAGTGCAGCCCAGGCCACCACCCGATTCGGGATCGGCCACATGGCCGGAGCCATTCTGGTGGCCAGTCGCTGACCGGCCCCAGCCGCCGGGCGGGGGGGCTCCCCTGACCTGAGGGAGCCCTCCCAATCCACACCCGACCCGGTGGCCAGGTTACCTGGTCAGGCCCTCAGGTCCCTTCCTGGTCGGCGGCCGTCCTGGGAGCCCCTTCACCCCACCGTTCGAACCAGCTCCGAAGGTAGAGCTGACTCCGGATGAAATTGGTGGGGCGACTGCTGGTGCCATGCCATTCGTCCTGGAAGCGGAGCATGGCCGAGGGTACACCCAGCACCTGTAGCGCCTGGTAGTACTCCTCCGTCTGGGCCATGGGGGTCCGGAGATCATTCTCGCCGGTCATGAGCATGGTGGGGGTGGTCACATTCCCCACATACATGAGGGGGGACCGCCGGAGGTGCTCGGAAGGATCATCCCACGGAAAGTGCTCGAAGTTCCGATACCATCCCACCCCGTCCGTCGTCCCTACGAAGGAGAGCCAGTTGGTCACCGGGCAGTTGGATGATGCGGCGGCGAATCGGTCCGTATGGCCCACTACCCAGGCCGTCAGGACGCCTCCTCCAGAACAGCCATAGACGTACTTCCGGTCCAGATCCACCCACCCCCGGTCCACGAGAAGGTCCACCCCGGCCATGAGGTCGTCATAGTCCTCGCCAGGATAGGCATTGTTGATCTCGTTGGCGAAGGGACTCCCATACCCTGTGCTCCCCCGTGGATTGGTGTAGAGCACCAGATATCCGTTGGCAGCGTGCTCCTGCCAGGAGTAGTTGAAGCCGACTCCGTACATGGCGTGGGGCCCCCCATGAATCACCAGCATCATGGGATACTGCTGGGACGGGTCGAAATCCGGGGGCTTCACCACCCACCCCTGGATCTGCCAGTCGTCATGGGCATCGTACCAGAGCTCTTCCACCTCTCCCAGGGCCACGTCCCGGAGCAGATCGGCGTTGATCTCCGTCAGACGAGCCATGGCATCCGGTCGGGCCGGATCGATGAGGTAGATGTCCCCTGGCTCGTGGAAGGAGCTGATGGTGCCGGCGATGCGGCCGTCATCACTCATGGAGGCCGGTGAGATCTGATGAACGCCTTCGGTGACTTGCCGAACCCCACCCTCGACGGAGACGAAGTGAAGGTTTCGGCTGCCCTCCGAGTTGGCGGAAAAGTAGAGGCCGCTTCCATCCGGCGCCCACATGAGGTTGCTGGGGCCCCGATCGAAGTCGCCGGAGATCACCCTGGGATTTCCGCCATCCCGATCCATGAGGTGGATCTTCCGATTCCGATACGTGTCGTCGTGCCACTCATCGCCCATATAGGCGATATGATCACCAGCAGGGGAGGGAAGGGGACTCGAGTCGGGGCCATGGCGGTCGGTCAACTGACGGATCTCCCCGTTGGCTACCGAGACGGCATAGATCTCTGAGTGCCGCCATTGCAGCTCGGCGTCCTCGACCCGGTGGGAGCTGAAGACCAGTTCAGCTCCATCCGGCGTCCACTCGCCGGCAGAATGATTCCAATCCCCATCCGTCAGCTGTCGAACGGCTCCGCCTTCGGCCGACACGACGAAGAGATGGGTATATGAATCGTCTACATACCCCTGTCGATCACGACGATAGACAGGCCGCTCCACGACCTTGGGTCCCTGGGTCCAGCTGGCCCCCTCCGGCCGGGACGGCATGGCCACCTGCCAGGACGTCGGGGCATCCACGGAACTGGTGAAGGCAATCTGCTCCCCGTCCGGCGACCACCGGAGGTTGGAGGGAGCGTTGTCCAGGCGCGTCACCTGACTCACAGCCCCCTCTTCGTCCATCCATCGCACGTGGATCTGGGTACCCTCAGGCTTTCCGGACGCCAGAAACGCGATTCGGGTGCCGTCCGGAGACCACACCGGTGAGGACCCCTCCACCAGGAACCGCTTCCGGTCTCCATCGGCATCCATGACCCAGATCTCCGATGGCCGGCTGTCATTTTTTCGGTCGATATACCCCCGCGTGTAGATCACCTGGCGCCCATCCGGCGAGAGCTGGGGGCTCCCCACGGACTGGAGGTTCCAGTACATCTCAAGGTCCAGAAATCGATCTTCATCCCCGGCCTGGGCCTCCAACGACCCGGGCGCAGCTCCGGCCGCCAGCAGGAGGAGTAGGAGAAGAGGCGAAAGGAAACGGGGAACGGAGGCAGCAAGAAAAGGCATGGAATCCTCACGGATGAACTCAACCGGCTTCGGGCCCCTCCCGCAGCCGTTGTTCTTCAATCTGGCTGGAATCAGTCGCATATGCCAGTTGGTATACTTCCTGCTTGGTTGGCCCCTGAATCGGAGGAGAAAAGGCGGCTGGTTTCCCTCCTGACAGGTAGCCCACCCTGCGGGCCCCGGCAGAGCTTCCCGGGTGCCCCGGAAGGATTCTTGGAGATGGTCCCTCGATCCCTTTCAGACGCTGGAACCAGCGGAGTTGCCGCTACGTTTCCGAGCCCTTCCCTGAACGGCCCTTCGGAGACGGCCTCCATCCTTGTCGTGGAGGACGACGATGCGCTCCGTGACGCTCTGACCCAGCACCTGGCCCGATCAGGCCACACCGTCTTTTCCGCAGCCACGGGCCGGGAGGGTCTTCGCATCGCTTCGCTCCGGGGGCCCAGTCTCACCCTGGCTCTTCTGGATATTCGTCTACCCGACATACAGGGCGACGAACTCTGGCGGAGACTCAATCAGGAAGTCATGGGCGTTCGGGGACTCTTCATCTCCGGCCATGACCTGACGGAGCTCCCGGACCTCCCCCTCTCCCGAAAGGAAATCCTCTTCCTCCCCAAGCCCTTCCCCATGACGGATCTGGATCAGGCCATCCAGCGCCTCCTCATCACCCGGTAAGAGGAAAGCACAGAAGTACGGGCAGGACCCTCCACGCCAACCCGATCCACCTCCGGTTTCCTGACATAAAGTTGACAGGTCGTGGTGCCCCCTGTATCTGAAAGGGAACTGTAAACTCGCCGGCCGTCCTCGCCTCGGGCGACCCGACCGGACCGGCGATCCCAGCTCACCTCCGGGTGAAGGAGTCACTGCACATGCGAGTCGGTGTCCGGAAACGATCCCTGAACAAGCCTCCTCCCCTGTTGCTCCTCCTCCTCCTTGCATTTGCCTTGAACCCGCAGCAATCCCAGGCCCAGGCAGTCATCACCGGTACCGTCACCGAGGCTGGAACCCAGCGGGCCCTGACCAACGCCCAGATCTCGATTCTGGGCACCAGCATCGGGAGTCTCACCAACGCCCGTGGAGAGTTCACCCTCTCCAACGTTCCGGCCGGCGAGGTCACCGTGAGGGCGGAGCTCCTGGGATTCAGGGCTGAAGAGACGACCACCTCCGTGGATCCGGACGGCAGCATCCAACTCGACTTCCAACTCCAGCAGACGGCCCTCGCCCTGGACCAGATTGTCGTCACCGGAGCCGGCGCGGCCACTGAACGGCGGCGGCTGGGCAATACCATCGCCACCATCGACCTGGGAGAGCTGGAAACATCTCCGGTCTCGAACATGTCCGAGATCCTGGGCGGGCGGGAGCCCGGGGTCATGGGTCTCACTTCAGGGGGGATGGCCGGGGAAGGCTCTCGGATCCGGATCCGGGGCTCAGCCTCCCTCTCCCAGTCCAATGAACCCGTCATCTACGTGGACGGGGTCCGTGTGGATGCGGCCGGGGGCTTTGGTCCCGGAATCGGTGCGGGCGGAGGTGGCGCACCTTCCAGGCTTGACGATATCAACCCCGAGTCCATCGAACGGATCGAGATCCTGAAGGGAGCGGCGGCAGCCACCCTCTACGGGACCCAGGCCTCCAACGGGGTGATCCAGATCTTCACCAAGCGCGGACAGAGTGGGGAGGCCCGATACAGCGTAAGCATGGACCAGGGATTCACCCGCTTCCCCCTCAGCCGCCTCCAGAACCACGCCGGCTTCGTCACCACCCAGGAGGGGAGCAACCGGGACGTAGGGGTCCAGGGCATTCGAGACTTCTGGGGGATCGACGTGCAGCCCTACGAGGTCTTCGAGGTCAACATGTATCCCCAGTTCTTCGGGACGGGGCACACCCAGACCTACTCGGGTTCCGTCACCGGTGGCGGACAGGCCATTACCTACTACATCTCCGGTCGATACCACGCCGAGGACGGCCCGTACGACGGGTCCCCCTTCGCGGCCCCTGGGTTCAGAGTTGCCAATGACGAGAACTGGCGAGCCCAGTTCAACGCCAATGTGGAGCTCTTCCCCATGGACGACCTCCGGGTCCGGGTGTCGTCCAGCTACACCGAGGGATTCCACTCCACCGTAGACAACAACAACAACATCTATGGTGTCCTCTCCAGCGTTCTCAACAGCCGGCCGGAGCGAGCCCACACCGGAAACATCACCGGCTCACCCGCCTTCGCCACCACCCGGGAGAACTTCCACCGCCTGACAGACCAGGACCTGCAGCGCTTCGGTGGGGCCCTGACGGCCGCCTACCAGGCCACCTCGAGCCTGGCGCTGGACGCTACCATCGGCATCGACTTCGTGAACCAGCGAGCCACCCGTTTCTTCCCCTTCGGCTGGAATGTGGATGGATTCAGCAACTCGAATGTGCTGGGCTCTCGCTCCGTCAGCGACCGGAATCATCGGGAGGTGACCCTGGATGTGAAGGGTCGGTGGAGCACCGCCTTCGGCCAGGACTGGACTTCTGAACTGGTGGTGGGTGGACAGGGCTTCCTGACGCAAACCAAGAGCCAGGTCGGAAGCGGGAACGAGTTTCCGGGCCCGGGGCTGGAGGTTGCCGGAGCCGGTGCCCTCCAGTCCGTCTCGGAAAACTTCTCTGAGGAGTCCAACGTGGGTCTCCTGGCTGAGAACCAGTTCGGATTCCGCGATTTCGCCTTCTTTACCGCAGGAGGCCGGTACGATCAACACTCGGCCTTCGGTGAGACGGCGGGAGGCGCATTCTACCCCAAGGTGAGCACCTCCATCATCCCCAGTCAGCTGGACTGGTGGGCAGGAGACCGGATCTCCACCCTCCGGCTCCGCGCCGCCCTGGGACAATCGGGTCTCCAGCCCGGTGCCTTCGATCAGTTCACAACCTTCTCCCCCCTGGCCTCCCTGGAAGGATCAGGGGTGTCCCCGGACAATCTGGGGAACCCTGATCTGCGTCCCGAGGTGGCCGTTGAGTGGGAGATGGGCGCGGAGGTGGGTGTCTTCCAGGATCGGGCATCCCTGGACTTCACGTACTGGAACCGGACCGTCACCGACGTCCTGGTGGACCGGCAGTTCTCCCCCTCCGGTGGCTTCCGCTTCCCCCAGTTGGACAACATCGGAGAGATGAAGTCCTGGGGGGTGGAGATCGGAGTGGACATGGTGGGGATCAATCGCCCCAACTTCTCCGCCAACGTCTTCGCCAACGGAGCCTTCATCCGGGAGGAGATCACGGATCTGGGTGGGGCGCCGGCACTGAAGGTGGGAGGCTCCTACGCTCGCTACCGGCAATTCACCCAGGAAGGATACCACCCAGGCGCCTTCTTTGGGCCCTTTCTGGATGAGAGTGTAGAGATCCCAGTCCACCTGGGCGACTGCCAGCCCTTGTCCCGAGCCGAGCTCACCTCGCTCCTGGCCAGCCCGCTCAGCCCCGATGCCCTGGAGCCCTACGTCCTGGACTGTGGCACCCCCGATGCCCTCCTCCACTACATCGGGAAGCCCGTACCGGACTGGCAGGGGTCCTTCGGGGCCAACATGACCTTCTACAACAATTTCTCGCTGAACACCTCCTTCGAGTATCGCTTCGGCAACTTCCACATCCACGACCTGGACGGAGCTTTCCGGCGCCAACATCCCCTCATCGGTCGCAACAACGTGGAGGCCGCCGAGGTGGAGGCCATCCTCACCAACCCTGCCTCCACCACGGAGGACCGGGTGGCTGCGGCAGAGAAGTGGGTCCGTGAGCTTCAGGGACTCTCCCCCTATGACGGACTGAATGAAATCCACGAAGCCGACTGGCTCCGTCTCCGGGAGGTCAGTCTCACCTACCGCTTCCCTTCCCAATGGGCCGAGCGGTTCGGGGCCGACAACCTCTCCTTCACCGCAGCCGGCCGGAACCTGGCCCTCTGGACCAAGTTCCCCGGAAGTGACCCTGAGTTGAACTACACCTCCAGAGGAGACGGAGGGGGACTGACCAACAACTTCGGAGAAGGAACCGTGGCCTGGGGCGTTCCCCTCCCGCGCCGCCTCTCTTTCTCCATACGGGCAGGCTTCTGATGCGCGCCGACACCTGCATACATTCAGTCCGGAGAGATGGAACCATGACCCGAAGTGCCGAGCACACACCGAGTCCTGTCCCTTCCAACCGGTTCCCGCGTCGAAGGGGTGGGACCCCACTCCTTGTCCTCCCCCTCGTCCTCTTACTGGGCGTGGTCGGGTGTGACGGCCTCCTGGACGTGGAGAACCCCAACAGTCTGGTCCAGGAGGATCTGGAATCACCTGCAGCCGCCGGGGCCCTGGTGAACGGAGCCCTGGCCACGATGAGCCGGGCGTGGGGGCACATGACCCTGCTTCATGCGTCGGCTTCCGACGAACTCCAGTTCACCGGCTCGCGGAACGCTTGGATCCAGCTCCAGCAAGGAGGACTCCGGGATGCCTCCAATGAGTTCACCGACGCCGCCTGGCCCTTCATCACCGAAGGACGCTGGATGACGGATGAAGCCATCCGCCAGCTGACGGCCTTCGATCAAGAAGGCGTCCTGACCGATCGATCCCTCCTGGCCCGGTCCTACCTCTACTCGGGCATGATCTACACTCAGGTAGCCGACCTCTGGGAGGACTTCGTCATCTCCGACAGGATCGAGACCGGTCCACCTCTGGGCCCCGGGAACATGACCAGCCTCTATGATCAGGCCATCTCCCGCCTGGATCAGGGACTGGAGATCGCACAGGCCGAGGGGAACGCGTCTCTGGCCAACACCATCCGGGCTCAGCGGGCTCGGACCTACCATGCCCGTGCCGTCCGGGCCACTTTCACCCCGGCAGGCTCAACCCCCAGCGCCCCGCTCATCAACGATCCCCAGGCGGTGGCTGACGCCCGTGCGGTCCTGGCGGCTGTGGATCCAGGTTGGCGCTTCCAATTGGGATTCAGCAGCGCCACCGTCTCCAACGAGTGGGGCCAATGGGTCAATGAGCGGTTGGAGTTGCGGCCCTCCGACCTCTACGTGAGTCCCACCGAAGATGACAAGCAGGTAGCCGCCGTCACCCTCCTGGATCCCATCGATGAGGTGGTAAGTCCCATTGCCCAGGAGATCATCACCGACGCCGCCGGGGCTCGGCAGTATGGCTCCATCACCGTGGTCTCGGCCCGGGAGCTCCGACTGATCCTGGCCGAAGCGGCGCTTGCGGCGGGAGACGAGGAAGGCTTCGCCGAAGAGATCAACCATCTGCGTGCCATGGACGACCTGACGCCCTATGATGGACAGATGGATGCGCTTGAGCTTCTGAAGCACAGCCGGAAGGCGAACCTCTACCTGACCGGTCGCCGGCTGGGCGATCACTATCGCTTCGGCACCCAGTCCTTCCTCTGGAGCTCAAGTCAGGAAGCAGCGACTCGGCCTGGGACGCTCTTCCCCATCGCTCAGATTGAACGGAACTCGAACTGCTACATCATCGGCACGTGCTGACGGAGGATCGCACTGCTCCTGTTTCCCACAGCCCCACCCCATGGCGGGTGGGGCTGTGGCTGATCCTCCCTCTCGTTTTTTCCGGGTGCTTCAGCTATGCGCCCATCCACGAGGAGGGGCTCACCCCTGAGTCCGAGGTCAGAGTCCGTCTATCTGCGACGGCATCGGACCAGCTCTCCACCACCACGGGTCGTTCGGTTCGGACTCTGGAGGGCCGGGTGGTGGCCCTCCCGTCCGACTCTCTCAGGTTGGATGTGGCCTGGGGTGCCGTCTACGCCGGCACGCCCTTCGAAGGACGAAGGGACACCCTCTCACTGCATCGCTCACAGGTCCTCGAAGTGGAGGAGCGACAGTTCTCCAGGACACGGACCGGCGTGGTAGCCGGAGGCTTGGTTGCAGGGGTTCTTCTCGTCCTTCGTTCCCTCACCGGAAGCGGGACCGATACGGGGCCCGTAGGGCCTGGTCCCGGCGACCCGCTCTGAATCTGCGCCCTTGCGACGTCACCCCAACCCCCTCCTCCTGAGCGTACTCGTGACATCCGTGCTCCTCATGGGGTGCGGAGACGCTTCGTCCGGTCCTCCGGTGGCTTCGGACCCCGGCATGATGGACCGACACCTGGGTTCCCTGGATCCGGGATATGTGGGGGACGCCACCTGTGAATCCTGCCACCGGGAGATCTTCCAGGAATACCGACGGACCAACCACGGCCGCTCCCTCTCCCAACTCTCACCGGAAGAAGATCCTGCAGACTGGAGGCAAATACCACCAGGCCCCGAATGGAAGCGGGATGCCCGAGTTTCAAGCCCTGCCGATGGGCTCCTCTACAACGTCTCACCCGGGCCCGACGAGCCTCGCCAACAAGAGACGTTGGACGGTCCCGGTGGCTCCACCCTCCACGAGTTATCCAGAGAAGCCCACCTGGTCATCGGTTCGGGGAACCAGACCCGCTCCTTCCTCACCACTGAGAACGGACGCATCACTCAGCTCCCCCTTACCTGGTACTCCACCGACCAACGATGGGGCATGAGCCCTGGGTTCGCTGAGATCAACGATCGTTTCAGTCGCCCCCTCATCCTCCAGTGCCTGGCCTGCCACACCGACCTTCCCGTGTTGGAGCCGCACACGCAGAACGCCTACGCCGAATCACCTGGTCCCATCTCCTGCGAGCGCTGCCATGGACCCGGGCGAGCCCACGTGGAGGGCCACCAGAAAGAGGCTGATGAAAGAGAGACGGGGTTGGTCTCCCGCCAAGGGTCCGATCCTTGGATCATCACACCGACGCGCCTGGATCGGGAGCGTGAGATGGCCATCTGTCTCCAGTGCCACCTTGCCGGAATCGTGACCCATCCAGAGGGCGAGGACCCCACCACCTTCCGGCCCGGCATGGCCCTGGCTGAGAACCGAACGGTCCACGTTCCAACCCTCCAGTTCCAGGACCCGGAATGGGTAGGGATCGATTCCCATCCCATTCGCCTGGCCCGGAGCGCATGTTACCAGGAAAGCGAGATGACCTGTCTTTCCTGCCATGCGGCCCACACTCCGGACCAGGAGTTGCCACCGGAACACTTTGCGCGACAATGCGGCGCATGTCATACCGGGAATGGGGAGCATTCCGCAGGCGACGGCACGGCAAGTCCCCTCTGCTCCCGACACGGGAGGGACGGTTTAGCTCAGGAGGGCAGCTCCGGCGACTGCGTCTCGTGCCACATGAGCCGGGGAGGCACCAGCGACGTGCCCCATGTCCGGTTCACCGACCACTGGATTCAGCGTGAACCCGGTCCGCCCCTGGACCCGGAGGGAGGTCGGTCAGTCATTGAATCGCCTGACCCTCTGGCCCTGGTGGAGGTGAGCCCCCTGGCCCGTCCGGTGGACCCAAGCGATCCCGATCACCGCACGGAAGCCGAGCAGGCAGCCCACCGGGCCGACGCCCTCTTCCAGCTCTACGAGACCATGCATCGCCACCCCGGCTATCTACCTCAGGTCATGACGGCAGGGAGAACAGCCCAACGCAGTCCAGGTGAACCCACCCCGGCAGGACAGTTGGCCTTCGCCCGCGCCCTCATGGAAACGGGAGCCACCACGGAAGCCCGCTCCATCCTCCTCCAAGCGCTGGAACGGTTTCCTGACGATCCATGGGTCCACCTCCTCCTGGGTGCCCTCATGGAAGAGCGCCTGGGAGATCCAGAGGGTGCACTCCACCACCTGGAGCAGGCTCTGCAGATCCAACCCAGGCTTCTGGAGGCCCGAGGGAAGCGGGCCCAGGTCCTCTTCGGCCTGGGTCGCGTGGATGAAGCAAAGGCCGACCTTCGGCGGCTGGTCCAGGAGGCCCCCCTGCAGCGTCCCCAGGCATGGTTCAACCTGGGGGTCATCCACCTGACTCTGGGCGAGGAGGAAGCGGCGGAGGCCGCCTTCCGGGAGGCGGTCCGCCTGGATCCCCTGGCCGGAGACGCCGCCGTCCAGCTCGGGTCACTCCAGATGGCCCGAGGCGACCTGGTGGAGGCCGAGCGGTCGTTTCAGTTGGCCGTCCACGGCGACCCGTCCAATCCCTCCGGCCACGGCAGTCTGGCCCTCCTGCAACTGGAGCAGGGGCGTGTGGCAGAGGCCATCTCAAGCCTGGAAACGGTTCTTGAACTGGAACCAGATCACCCGGAAGCCCAGGCGCTCCTGGAGGCCCTGGGCCGAACGCCTGGCAGTTAACGTTCCTGGCGGTCACCCCATCCCCTTTCTGCGAATGGGGCCTGACCATCGAACGACGCGCCCTCATCTCGAACACGGTCTCGGGACAGGATCCCCTTGATCCCCGATGAATCTCTGAATCAAAGCCCAGGGAGTGCTGCCATGGACGACATGATCAATCGCCCCATCACCCGCCGCAGAGCCCTTCAGGTAGGGCTGGGAATTGGAGCCGGCCTGGCACTGGGGCGTCTTCCTGCTCATGCCTCGAGTCACGGCCTCCTGCCTCAGCGGTCCCGCGATGGGCTCTACACCAAGCCCATCCCCTCCACAGGAGAGGAGATCCCCATCATCGGGATCGGGACGGCCCGGCGCTACGACGTAGGTACCTCGGAGGCGGAGCTGGCCCCCCTCCGGGAGGTCATCCGGGCCCTTCCCGAGCTGGGAGGCCGATTGGTGGACACTGCCCCCTCCTACGGGAATGCCGAGACCGTCCTGGGGGCTATCATGTCCGAGCTGGGGAACCGGGACCAGATCTTTCTGGCTACCAAGGTCCGGCAGGAGGAGCCAGAGGACGCTCTTGCTGAGATCGAAGGGTCCTTCCAGCGCCTCCAGACCGACCACTTCGACCTCCTCATGGTCCACAACCTGGTGGGCATCGACCATAAGCTCCCGGTCCTCCGGGAGATGAAGGAGGCGGGCCGTATCCGGTACCTGGGGATGAGCACCTCCTTCGAAGGCCAGTACGACGACTTCGTCGCCGTCATGGAACGGGAGGACATGGACTTCATCCAGGTGGATTACGCCATCGACAACCGGGGAGCCGAGGAGCGAATCCTCCCCCTCGCCGCCGACCGGGGCATGGCCGTCATGACGAACCTCCCCTTCGGCCGGGGACGGGTCTTCGAAGCCCTGGGTGATCAGGAAATCCCGGGATGGGCTGCCGAATACGGAATCGAGAGTTGGGCCCAGTTCGCCCTCATGTTCGCCGCCTCCCACCCAGCCGTCACCTGCGCCATCCCCGGCACCGCCACCCTGGAATACCTGGAGGACAACCTGGGCACGGCCCGCACCCCCCGACTCCCGGATGCGGCGACCCGGCGGAGGATGGTGGAGCTGGTAGAGGGCGCCTGAGGCGGATCCCTCCTCGGGCATCAGTCCCACTCCTTCGCCTTCCGTAGTAGAGGGGCCGGTTTCCAGGAGCGGGACCGGCCCCTCAGCCCAGGAGAGGGCGGATCTGCTCTCCGGTGAACCCACGCCTCCGCATGGCATTCCAGCGACGGGCCCGCTCCTTCCGGCTATCAACATCGGTGTCCCCGTAGCGCCGCCGATACTGGGATCCGGCTAGTTCGATCCAGTCCACTTCCAACCCATCCACCACCTGGGCGGCCAACCCCCGATCCACCCCTCGCTGACCCAACTCACTCCGGATCCGGACGGGACCGTACCCTCGCTCCACTCGGCTCCGGGCAAAGGCCTGGGCAAAGCGCAGGTCGGACTGAAGCCCCTCCTCCTCCAGACGGTCAAGTAGCTCCTCTACCTCCTCGTGACACCAGTCTCGGTCCTTGAGCTTGCGCCGGAGCTGATGCCGGGAGTGCTCCCGTCTGGCCAGAAGACGGTAGGCTGCTTCCCTCAACGCCCGGTCTTGGCCCATCTTTGAGCATCCTCTGCGTCTGGTGACGGTTCCCGGAAACGAGCGTTCCGGCCCCTGGGTTCCCGGAGGCGGCGGTTCCGGCCCCTACATGAAAAGGTAGATGAAGAGATGCTGAAGTGTGAGTCGAAGCTCCTCCCGATCCTTCTGGCCACCGCAATCCTGGCCATCGCATGGCCCACCACCACGGTTCAGGGCCAGAGTGGAGAACTCCCCTCCGCCTCTACCCCCTATGAGCCCCACTACCACACCTTCTCCATTGCCGCCATCGATCCGGACACAGGGGAGTCGGGTGTGGCCGTCACCACCCGGGTCGCGTGTGTGGGGAATGCCGTACCCTGGGTCCGGGCAGGTGTGGGCGCGGTGGCCACCCAATCATTCACTCGCATGGAGTATGGGCCGGAACTTCTGGATCTCCTGGAATCCGGGGTCTTGCCTGAAGACGCCCTGGAAGAACGGGTAGCCGCTGACGATGGGCGGGAGCGCCGACAGGTCGGAGTCATCAATCTGGAGGGAGAAGGGGCCCAGTTCACGGGGACGGAAGCCTCCCACTGGGCCGGAGAACGTCCTGGCCCCAACCACGTCACTCAGGGGAATCTCCTGGTTGGTCCGGAGGTGTTGGAGGCAGTCGCCAGCACCTTCGAAGCCAGCCAGGGCTCGGGCCGACACCTGGCTGACCGCCTCACGGAAGCCCTTCAGGCCGGACAGGCCGCAGGCGGCGACGCCCGGCGGGGACGGCTCCAGTCCGCCGCCCTCCTGGTAGCCGATCCCCGGGCCGAGGTGGCCACGCGCCCCGACCGGGTCTCAGTGAACCTGAACATCTGCGAGCACCCGGATCCGGTGGAGGAACTCCGACGACAATATGAAGCCGTCTCCGGCACCCTGGGATTCCGGACGCTGGAGCAGCCAGTGGGCTCCGACATCGGCCAGCTGAGGATCATCCTCCATGTCCTCGGATACTACCGCTCCGAGGAGGCGGCCCTCCCTCGGGACGATGAGTTCCTCCGTTTCACCCCCCAGTTGGCAGAGGCCGTGGATCGCTTCCGAGAGGCAGAGGGCCTCTCCACCCCAGCCGTGGGAAGCCCTCCAGGATGGGTAGACCAGGAGATGGTAGATCGGCTCTGGACGGCAGTGGAGGCCCAAGGCAGTGGCCTGGAAGTCCGGGAAGCGATTCGTGAACTCACCCAGATCCGCCGATAGCCCCATGCCCGAACCCATCCCACCCGAGATGCTGGCTGACCTGAAGGCCGAGTTGGAGCGCCAGCTCTCCCGGCTGGAGCGAAGCATGGCCGTCACCGATGAGGCCGTCCGGCCTGTGGAGCTGGATCAGCAGTCCGTGGGTCGTCTCTCCCGAATGGATTCTCTGCAGAACCAGCACATGAGCCAGAATCTGCAGGAACGGGAGCAGGTTCGCTACGGCGCCATCAAGGCGGCGCTCAAGCGGTGGGAGGCCGGCACCTACGGACGATGCACCCAGTGCGGGGAGCCCCTGGCCCCCGGCCGACTCATGGTCATGCCCGAAGTGGAACACTGCTCCCGCTGCGGCGGCTGAACCCCCTTCCATCTTCGCCAGGGTCGACTCAGGGCCAGCCAGGCAGATCGGCCTCCCCCGCCCGGTTCTCCTGCCAGCCCCTGTTCCGGCCCTCTCTCTGGACCACCCATTGTGTCCCTGCCGTCCCTTTGACAGACTCCGAACGGTCCGNATTCTGCATGCTCCACCGNCTCCAGTCGCACCGGAGGGTTGGGGCACCTCACCTCCAACCTGCGACGCGTGCTGAAAGACTTCTTCAAGAACTACGGCCTCTCCTTCATCATGGTCGCGAGCTATTTCGGCTCGGGATCCATCTTCATCGCAAGCCAGGCCGGCGTCGAGTACGGCTACCTCCTGATCTGGGCTGTCCTGGGCGCCGTTCTCCTGGGCTTCATGGCCCAGGACATGAGTGCTCGCCTGGGGATCTTCGGCGATACCCTCATGGGGTTCATCCGGAGACGCCTGGGGAAATCCCTGGCCCTGACCATCGCCCTCTTCCTCTCGATTGGCTGCGTCGCCTGGGCCCTGGCCCTGACAGCAGCAGTGGGGAAGAGCGTTGAGATCCTGACCGGGGAGCTCATTCCCTGGCAGCCCCTGGCCGTGGTCACCGGGATCCTGGCCATCGCTGTGGGGCTCCTGAACTACGGGAAGGTGGAGAAGGTCATCACCGCCATGATGTTCCTCCTCCTGGTCCTCTACGTCGTGGTGGCCGGGGCAGCCCAGCCAGACCTGGTCCAGGTGGCGGCAGGCTTCGTCCCCTCCATCCCCGATGTGGGCGCCATCGTCCTGGGTGCCGCCATCCTGGGGACCACGGCTCTCTGGCCCAACTTCTTCCTGGAATCCATCCTGGTTCGCCGGAAGGGCTGGACTGACGGGACCCACCTCCGGCCCATGCGGATCGACCTGACCATCGGCTATGCTGTCGGTGGGATCATCACTCTGGCCATCATCATCGTGGCGGCGGCGGTCCTCCGACCTGCCGGCTACACCGAGTTGTCATCCTTCATCGCCCCAGGGGAGGCCCTGGCCACCGTCCTGGGCCAATGGGCCATGGTGGTGTTCCTGGTGGGAGTGGCCTGCGCCGCCTTCAACAGCATCATCCCCATCATGTGGACCGTACCCTACATGATTTTGGAAGCCCTGGACATCGATCACCGCAAGGGGTCCAGTCGTCCCTTCCGCCTCCTCTTTGCCGGAGGCATCGTCCTGGGCATGTTCTCGCCCCTGGTGGCCCACGTCACCGGACTCAGCGTGGTTCAGATGGTGACCCTCTTCCCTGCCTTCAACGGGGTCTTTGGGCTCCCCGTCACGGCAGCCCTCCTCTTCTGGGCCGTGAATGACCGGAAGGTGATGGGAGAGCATACGAACACCTGGCGCCTCAACGCCGTGAATGTGACCCTGGTCCTGTTCTCTCTCTACATCGCCATCAACTCGGGGCGAGGTGTCATGGGCCAGATCTTCGGAGGGATGTTCAACTGACCCCGACCCTGGCGGCTGTACTCATCCTCATCGCCCTTGTGGGTGGAATCTGCATCACCACCATTGGCCCCGGGGGCATCTTCGTCACTATCGCCCTCTACCAGCTCCTGGCGCTGTCGCCGGGAACGGTGGCGGGGACGGCCAGCGTGACCTTCATTGCCACAGGCCTCCTGGGGAGCCTGGCCTACCTGCGCTCCGGTGAACTCCAAGGAGGGGTGGCCGGGCGAGCCGCCCTGGTCCTGAGTCTGGCCAGCGTGGCTGGGGCCCTGGCCGGCTCAGCACTGAACGCCCTCCTGGATGCCGGGACCTTCGGGGCGATCCTCGGGGGCTTCGTCGCCCTGACCGGAGGACTCATCCTCTACCGGGAACAGCGGGGAGCTCGGGCCCTGGCCCGAGGTGAAGACGCACCCGAACCCCTGGATCTGGATAGTTGGAAAAGCCACGGATGGATGGCCGCCGTGGGGATCGGTGTCGGACTCCCGGCAGGGCTCCTGGGCGTGGGGGGGCCGGTCCTGGCCGTCCCCCTCCTGGTCATGTTGGGCGTTCCCATGCTCCTCTCGGTGGGGCTGGCCCAGGTCCAGTCCATCTTCATCTCGGTCTTCGCAGCCCTGGGGTACGCCGTCCAGGGCGTCATCGATTGGTGGCTGGCCCTCCTGGTGGGCATCCCCCTTGTGCTGGGTACGGCAGCCGGCTGGTGGTTGGCGCACCGGATCCAGCCAGCCCGCCTGAAGGTGGGGCTGGCCGTGGTCCTCATCCTCCTCGGGGCGTACCTCCTGGTGAGCGGTCCTCCGGCTTAGAAGCGGTCTTCTACGGGCAGCCCTCCAGGAGCGCCTCCGCCAGAGCCTCCCCGATGGCCAGAGGGCTTCCTACCACCTGGCTCTCCGGAACCTCCACTCCGGTGAAGCTGGGAATCCCCGCATTGCTCTGGATCTGCATGAGGACGTCTCCACAAACCACGTTCAGGAGCCCGTCCTCCTCGTGGAAGACGGCGTAGTCCCCCAGACCCTCTACCTCCTGCAGCTCCGCCTCTCCTTCTGCAGGGAAGAAGGACGTCTGCGCCAGTGCTCGGAGGAGCCCCTCCCCTGGCTCCAGACCCAGATCTTCCAGGAGGAACGCGTCCCCTTCGATCTGCTCCCGACTCCGGAGACTCCGAAGGGCGGCGTTGGAGCTGACCCGAACCGAGTACGTCACACCCCCTTCCTCCAGAGAGAATCCGCCAGTGACCCATTCGAAGGCGTAGGGGCCCCCATAGTCCTGCTCCGGGTCGAAGAGGACCTGCACTTCCTCTCCACCGAACGAAGCGGCAATGGCCTCCATGATCTCCGGCGTCAGGATCCGGGCTGAGTTCTCCACGTATTCCTGGAGGCAGGGACAATCCGTCTGCGTGATGGGCTCCTCCGGAGAGGCAACCCCGGCCTGCAACCCCGCAGGAAGGAGGAGGCTGAAGAACGAGGCAGCTGCTACGACTACGGATACCGGCACTGGAGGACCAGCGTTGGAGTCTGTCATCTTGAATCCCTGAAAGGCCGCTGAAGGACTGGAGCGCGCCGCTGTTGGGGAGATTATCCGCGAACCGACCTGGCCCTGCAAGGGTGGGGGATTGGAGTATGAAACCGCCT